>Ga0209515_10000374_pt1 | contig 83835 bp, 76 predicted proteins | sample Subgroupgradi54m_FD_187454 | JGI IMG/M metagenome (GOLD analysis project Ga0209515, IMG submission 187454) | Subsurface groundwater microbial communities from S. Glens Falls, New York, USA - GMW60B uncontaminated upgradient, 5.4 m (SPAdes)... ...
ACGAAGTCCGTCTTCGCTCTTCGAGCTTCGCCGAGACCTCGCCGAAGCTTTAGCGAAGGCGGGCAACCCCGAAGTTACTAGAACCCATCTCATAAATACCATTTCTGTCACCCCCGAAATCTTTTATCGGGGGTCTTATTCAGCAATATTAAGATTCCCGCTTAAAGATTGCGGGAATGACATTTATGAGATAGCTTCTAATAAATGATGGACAAACAATCTAAAAACTTCGGGATTGCTTCTCCGCCATAAAGCGCGGCGGATCGCAAAGACAGTGGGGCGAGGACGGACTTCACCCCTACTGCTGTCTTGCGACAGCAAGACGTAGGGATTCGCAATGATACGAATTTGGATAGTAATGAAACGATCTCTATTTTCGCAATGACATTCACAACACATCAACTTGAAGATACGATTAGCTTTGGAAGGAAGTTGGGAACAATCCTCGAAAAAGGCGATATCATCTGCCTGTCGGGTGATTTGGGCAGCGGCAAAACGACACTCACAAAAGGAATCGCCCGGGGCTTGAACATCCCCCAGGAACTGGTGAACAGCCCGACGTTTGTTGTGATGAATCGTTATTCCGGACGGCTGCCGCTCTACCATTTTGATCTCTACCGGCTTGATGATCCGCGAGAGATTGTCAATATCGGTTATGAAGAATTTCTTTACGGCAATGGCATTGCCGTTATCGAATGGGCCGAGAAGCTGGGAGGCCTTTTTCCGAAAGAATATTTAAAGATCCGGCTTATCTTTCAAAATCAAAACACGCGGCGCATTGAAATTTCAGCACAGGGCAAGCGCGCAAAAGACTTGATCCAACAATTATCCTTATGAACATCTTAGCCATCGAAACTTCAACAAAGCATTTCAGCCTTGCCATCATGAAAAACAGTAAGATCATCGCCCAAAAAACTCTTGTCTTAAAAGACGTTTTATCCTCAACCATTATCCCGACCATTGACGGGATTCTTAAGAAATCCAAACTCACTCTGGCCAAACTTGATGGTTTTGCCATCGGTTTGGGCCCTGGTTCTTTTACCAGCCTTCGCGTCGGGCTTTCCACCATCAAAGCCTTTGCCATGACAACGAAGAAACCCGTTGTCGGCGTCTCAAGTTTGGACATCCTGGCGACAAATATTTCTGAAAAAAATACTTTTGATATTTGTTCGATGATCGATGCGCGACGAAATAGCGTCTACGCCTGTGTTTACCGCCCAAAGAATAAAGGTCTCAAACGCATAACAAAGTATTTGCTTTGCCCCGTAAACGATTTGAAAACGCATATCACAACAAAAACAATTTTTGTCGGGGATGGGCTGTCCTTATACCGTGATGAAATTTTTCAACTCTTTAAAGAAAGGGCTCTCTTTGCCAAACCAGGCGATTGGTATCCTCACGCACAGCAACTGGCGAAATTAGCCTATCAACGTTTTCAAAATAAGAAATTTGATACAATCGAAACGCTCAAACCCCTTTATCTTTATCCGGACCACTGTCAGGTTGGAAAATGATGACATTGTTAAAGTCACATCGCAAACTTTTCTCTTCCACATGGGCTGACATTGATCTGGGCGCTATCCGAAAGAATTTCCATACCCTTAAAGAAATCGCCGGAAAAAATACGAAGATGCTTTGTGTCGTCAAAGCCAATGCTTACGGCCACGGGATGGTTGAAGTGGCCCGTCTTCTTGAAAAAGAAGGCACCGATCTTCTGGGTGTCGCCAATATTGGTGAAGGAATTTTGCTGCGCCAGAGCGGGATCAAAAAACCCATTCTTATTTTTGAAAATGCTTTGCCGCAAAACGCACATTTTATTCTCGAACATCGATTGACCGCAACCGTCTGTACGATCGAGCTTGCCGAAGCATTAAATAAAGCCGCTCTTAAAGCCAGGTCTGCCGCATCAGTTCACATTAAGATCGACACGGGGATGGGGCGCCTGGGAGTTTGGCATGAGGAAGCGCTTCAGTTCATCAAAAAACTCCATGAGCTTAAAGGGATTTTTATTGAAGGGATTTATACTCATTTTCCCGTCGCAGATATAGACAAAAGTTTTACCGAAAAACAAATTGCAATTTTTATCAATCTTATTGAAAAAATATATTCCTTCGGCGTATCCATTCCCCTGCGCCATGCCTCAAACAGCATGGGAATGTTGTCTTACCGGGCCCCGCAATTAAATCTGGTCAGGCCAGGGCTGGCGATTTACGGAATGCTTCCCCATCCATCCCTTGCGAAACGTATTTCTTTAAAACCAGCCTTATCCGTAAAAACCCACGTGATGTTTTTAAAACAGATCCCCAAAGGGCGCAGTATCAGTTATGGCCGCACGTTTATCTCGTCAAAACCGATGGCCATCGCCACCCTTCCTATCGGCTACAGCGACGGATACTTTCGCATTCTTTCCAACCGCGCCTGCGTTATCATTGGCGGAAAACTTGTGCCCATTGTTGGCAGGGTCACCATGGACCAGATCGTTGTCGATGTTTCGAAATTAAAATCCGTTAAGATCGGTGATGAGGCGGTTGTTTTAGGCCGGAGGGGGCAGGCAAGTGTCACGGCTGATGACCTGGCCCGCTGGGCGGATACAATCAATTACGAAGTCACATGCAATTTGGGAAATCGTTTAAACCGTCTTTATAAAAAGTAATGCAGCCTGTTAACTCTTTAAATTCTTGAGCTGTGGTTTCTTTTCTGGCCAGACCAAAGACGCGAAAATGGAAATGAGGAGCGTTCCAACAACCACCCCCAACGCCAGTCCCGTAGGAATTTTGTAAAGATCCGCCAAAAGCATTTTCACGCCGACGAACCCCAGGATGACCGCCAGGCCATAGTGCAGGTAATGAAACAGCTGCATGACCCGCGCTAAGACAAAATAAAAAGACCGGAGCCCCAGGATCGCGAATATGTTCGATGTATAAACAATAAACGAGTTTAAGGTAATCGCCAAAACCGCGGGAACGGAATCGACAGCAAACACCAGGTCTGTGATATCAATGACAACCAAAACTAAGAAAAGCGGAGTTGCAATCCACCGATTGTTTTGCCTGACAAAAAATTTCTCGCCGTCATAATTGGGCGTTGTGGGAATGACCTTTCGGCAAAGCTTAAAAATAGGGTTTTGTTCAGGATGAATGTCTTCATCTTTGTGGGTGAACATTTTCGCGCTGCCGATGATGAGAAAAACCCCAAAAAGATAGATGAGCCAATGGAACCGTTCAATAAGGTTCACGCCGGCTAAAATAAAAACGGCGCGCAGGATCTGCGCACCAACAATTCCCCAAAATAAAACTTTATGCTGATAATCTCGAGGAACTTTAAAATAAGCAAAAATAACGATAAAAACGAAGAGATTGTCGATGCTCAGCGACAGCTCGATGAGATAACCGGTTAAGAATTCAACAGCCGGCTTGGGCCCCTGCCAATAATAGATCCCCACATTAAAAATAAAAGCCAGCACAATCCAAAAAGCGCTCCAACCGAGCGCTTCCTTCATGGAAACCTCATGGCTTCTCTTGTGAAAAACCTTTTGGTCCAAAACAAGCATAACAACGACGAAAAGATTAAATCCGGTCCAAAGAAGGAATTGGTTGGTCATGCGGGAGAACCCTTGCTCCTCTGTATTATCAAATCGGGGAGGAGAGATTTCCCCGGCTTTCTACAAAATTATTATTAACAGATCAGAAAGCCGGGACTGTCCCCGCCTTTTTCTAACTTTATTGTTGAAAGGCGGGGGGAACTCTCAACCCCTATTATTAATCGGGGAGCCGGGATTTGAACCCGGGACCTCTTGCTCCCAAAGCAAGCGCGCTAGCCAGCTGCGCCACTCCCCGAAATAGTTGTTATTTACGAGGCCGCCAGGCTTCCCCGACGCCCCGCCGCAGGCGGGGGTCGGGGTCCCGACAACCACATCACGCCCGCTGGGGCGAGATAACTGTTGTGCTAACCTAAAAGATTGACTTCTCCCAGCGCCGCCCCGCCGTTCAACGGCGGGGCGGCGCTGTAAAATTTTTTTCAAAAATGCGGTTCAGTATATCACGGGGTATTTACTTGCGCAAGAACTCGTGGTAGACTTAGTCTCTTTTCCCGTAAAATATTTTTGATATTATCTATGAAGAAAAAAATATTCATTATCCTTTGGACTCTTTTTCTTATTACCTGCGGCGCATTTTACGTAGTCAATAAGTTCATCCTTCCTGCAAAATTAAAATCCATCCTCACCGAGAAGATCCAAGAAACCACCGGCCGAAAAACAAGCATCGCGGATGTTCAATTCAGCCTTGTTAAGGGATTTATCATCAAAGGCCTCGTACTCTCGAATCGGGATGAAACTTTCTCCCCATTTCTTCGCGCCGATCAAATTGCGCTGCATATTCTCTATCCGCCGATCTTCAAAGAAAAAAAGATCATTATCCCAACTTTAAATATCGAAAATCCCGATATAACCCTTGTTCGCAACAAAGATAACCGTTGGAATTTTAGCGATATCCTTGATAAGCAAATACAAGCTCAAAGGCCGCCTTCACAATCTCCTTTTTCTGTTGCCGTGTTAAATATCTCCATTCATAATGCCAGCGTTCATTTTTCCGATCATGCCGCATTAAAAGAATTTTCTGAAACCATCCAGAATCTCAACTTGGATGCCAAGTTTACTTTACCGCAGAATATCAAATTGTCCGCTTCCGGAGTCACAGCACAAAAACCCACGACATTTGCCTTCGATGGGACTTATCAACTGTCCTCACAAAGCCTCACCGGACAACTCGGTGTCGAAAATTTTCCTGTTTCCGACTATCTTCCCTCTTATTACATTCCACCGAACTTTGAATTGGCAAACGGAACGATCAGAAAAAGCGATATCAACATTCACTTTCAGAATAACGTTATCAAACTTAAAGGAAAAGCCCAATCGACAGGCATTGTTTTAAAATTTCCTTCGGGATTTGTGTTTTCCGGAAGCCCTTCGGCTGAGTTTACGGCGGAATTGAATATCCAGCAGCCGGATTCTATCAACTACACCGCTCTTGTTGAATTAAATCATTCTTCACTTTCTGGCATTCCTTATATTCAATCTGCCAAAGATTTAAACGGCCAAATCCGGGCCACGCCAAACGAAATCTCATCTAAAAAAATAGATTTGACAATTCTCAATTCAAATTTTTCAGTCGCGGCAACAGTGAAAGATCTTAGCCAGCCTCTTATTGATCTTGCATTGACATCGCAAAACATTGATCTTAATGATCTCAATCCTCTTTTATCAAACATTTCGAAAGGCAAACCATTGAGCCTGCAAGGCCACGGGCCATTGACGCTATCTTTTGAGGGGCAACTTTCCCCCGGCAAAGACAGTCATGTGAACATTTCAACGCGATTGATTGAATTTAAACTTGAGTCTACAGACCCTCCGCTTAACGTCGCAAGTCAACAGGCATCCGTTGAGGTCAAGTATCAGGGCCCCTTTCCATTATCGAGTCATAGCCGGCTTGAGCTGACTTCTCATCTCTCCGGCGTGTCACTGCAATCGAAAAGCCCCGATATTGCCGCAGGCGGAAACGTCACCATCGCTTTGGACTTTCAAGGGCCATTTCCTATTTCTGAAAACACGCAATACAATCTCAGCGCTCAACTTGGCAATGCCGCAATCAAATTAACAAGCCCTGCCGTTGACCTGGAAAATGTTAACGGAAAACTCTCCTATGATTCAAAACGCCTCGTTCTCGAGAATGTCACCGCCCATACGCTGGGAACCGATGTTAACGTCAGCGGTTCGGTTGAAGATTTAACGTCTCCCTTGCTAAACGTACGAGTTTCTTCAGATCATGTGGATATGGGTAAGATCTCGGCTCTTTTTCCTGATCTTCTCAAACAATCCAAGATTAAAAAAATCGACGGTATCAGCTCCATTGACATGACTTATCAAGGACGCTTGAGCGATCCGTTAAAAGCCAATCTTAATGTCGCGGCAAATGTGAGCAATGCCAGCATCACTGTTGATGGCTTACCGAATGATATTACAAATATCAGCGGAAAATTAAGCGCGCAAGCCGATTTTGCCAGGTGGGAGTTTGAAACATCCCTATCTTCTGACTTTTTTTCTCTTCAGACAAAAGTGAAGATGTTCAATAATGTTTTCGATATCCTTTTGTTAAAAGGAAACTACTTGAAAGTCCCTTTTGATGTTCAGGGCCGGGTCACTTTGGCCGACGGAACATTTCCCTCCTTTGAGATGACGGCAAAATCAGAAATTGACCTTGAGTCGATAAGCGCTTTTGCTCCCCCATTTAAAGATCAGCTCGACCCCTTCAAACCCACGGGCCATATAACCGTTGATAGCAAAATCAAAGGCCACGGCCAGGATTGGCATGAGTGGCAAATGAGTGCAAACGTAACCAGCCCGCTGATCACGGTTATGGGCTATAAGTTCAACAGCGTCAATTTCACAATGAACCAACTCCCTTCTGCCAACGCCCATCAGATCAATCTGACCGCCAATGTTTATGAAGGGCTTTTAAAGGTTGGGGTTTCCGCAGATCTCAAAGAAAAAGGAATTCCGTCGCAGGTGAGCGCAAGCCTGGACAAGGTTAATCTCTCTTTATTTAAAAACGATACTCCTGCGAAAGAAAAGAATATTACAGGATTCTTGTCAGGAACATTTTACGGAGAGGCACCGCTGGAAGATTTCAAGAAGATCAAAGGGCGCGGTTCACTTCTTGTTAACAATGGAACACTCTGGCAGTTAAATCTTCTAAAGGGATTGGGCAAGCTGCTTCTTATTCCGGAGTTTGAAAATATTGTGTTTACCGAAGCGTCAGGCACTTTTGATATTGCCGATGAGCGTATTTTAACCGGTGACCTTCAACTGATCAGTCAGCAGGCCAAACTTCTGTGCGCGGGATGGATGGATTTTAATCAGAAGGTTAACTTTGATATCAATGCCGAGTTTAGCGATGATACCATCGCATCTTCAGAATCTTTAAAGAAATCCCTGACTGCTATTTTGACGCAGGGGAACAATCTTCTGGGGATCAAATTAACCGGAAGTTTGAAAGAACCGAAATATACGCTTTCAAAAACTGCGATCATCCGAAAAGCCACAGATTTGCTTATCAATGGGCTTAAAAGTATTTTTGAATAATGTTTCGAAATTTTTTTAAAGCACGGGAACGATGGCTCATCCCGGCTTTGATCTCCGGGTTAAGCTCAGCAAACGTTTTGCCGTACTTTGGAATTAAAAAAAGCGGATCATAGCCAAAACCATTCGTGCCTTTTTCTTTCAAGCTGATTACCCCCCGACAACTGCCACTGACAACATCAATCAATTTTTTGCTATCCGCCAGCGCGACAAAACAGCGGTAACGGGCCTGCCGTCCCCCGCCAAGTTTCATGGCGGGGGACGGCAGGCCCGCTAATTCTTTTAACAGCTTTCGATTATTGGCCTCGTCGGTCGCGTTCTCTCCCGCATACCGCGCGGAATAGACGCCGGGTTTATTTCCCAAAGCTTTTACTTCCAGCCCGGAATCCTCACCCATCGTTAATTTCCCCGTATACATCGCAATGGTGACGGCTTTTTTTATCGCGTTTTGAGAAAATGTCGTTCCATCCTCCTCAACGAATGGCAGGCCATCATAATCTAAAAGGGATGTGATCTTTAAATCAACGTCTTTGAGAAGGTCTTTGATCTCAAAGAGCTTTTTGGTGTTTCGAGTGGCGACAATCAATTCTTTCATTTGATCTTAAGATTGTTTAAAGCTTTTTTCTGGAGTTGAAATAATTCATTAATCCCTTTTTTTGCCAGGATCAATAATCCATCCATTTGAATCTTGGAAAAAGGCGCGTGCTCGGCTGTTCCCTGAACTTCAATAAAATCTCCGCATCCCAGCATGACCACATTCATGTCCATATCAGCTTTAGAATCTTCCGCATAATTGAGGTCCAAAACGATCTTTCCTTTGGAAATGCCTACGCTCACGGCGGCCACATAATCTTTTAAAGGGCTTTCTTTGATCACATTCTCTTTTTGGATCTTGGTGATGGCATCCGAGAGCGCAATAAACCCTCCGGTAATGGACGCCGTGCGCGTCCCCCCGTCAGCCTGCATGACATCACAATCGATTTTGATGGTGCGCTCGCCGAGCTTTTTCATATCAACAACACTTCGCAGGGAACGGCCGATCAGCCGTTGAATTTCATGCGTGCGGCCAGAAGTTTTTTCCCGCTGCACTCTTGTTTTGCAGGAGCGGGGTAACATTCCATATTCGGCCGTGACCCAGCCTGTGCCTGAGTTCCTTAAAAATGGCGGAACATTTTCTTCGACCGTTGCCGTACAAATAACTTTCGTCTCGCCAAATTCAATCAAACACGACCCTTCCGCATATTTCATGTAATCTTTGATGACTTTTATTTTGCGCAGTTCATTCTCTTTTCTTCCATCAATTCGTGGCATGGTGCCCTCACTTGGTTATTACATTAATACTGATTTACATTGCTGTCCAAATTTGTGTCATTGCGAACCCCTGCGTCTTGCTGTCGCAAGACAGCAGCAGGGGTGAAGCCCCGCCATGGCGGGGCTTCGTTCTCCGGCCAAAATATTCAGCCTCGCAATGACACCAAACGCGAAAGTCCTGTATCTATTTTATTTAAATGGATACTCCGCCGCCACCGTTGTCTGAATTCCTCCCCGGGGATTCATGACCGCCTCGATACGCGCCCATCGCGGCCGGCAGCATTTGACAAAATCTTCCAGGATTCTGTTGACTAAATGTTCATGAAAGATTCCGATATTGCGATACCCAATCAAATACATTTTAAATGACTTGAGCTCGACGCACATTGGGCCGGGGCCGTAACTGACCTTGATCGCCGCGAAATCCGGCAAACCTGTTTTGGGGCAAACACAGGTAAACTCCAGGATCTCCATGTCAACCTTATAGTCCCTGTCGGGATACTGGTTTTTCCACGTTTCAATGGCCGGCGTTTTAAACGTCCGGACACCTATTTGCAAACCCTCGTAGGAACTTTTAGCGGGCATCTCTCACCTCAGTTTCATGAATTTGTGCATTTGGGGAATGATTCGGACATCGTGTAAATATTTCTGGCACTCATTTTGAAACATGATACATTTTTGCGTTAAACCGCTTTTGACCTCAAAAAAATTCGGCTGCAAGATCAATAAGATCCCGGGATCAATTTTTGAAACCAATTTTGCGGACTGAACGATATCGGGCCTTGATGTCTCTTTTGAAACAACGGTCTTGATAAAAACTTCCTTTTTACGGGCGATCTTCAAAAATTCCTCGTGTTCTTTCCAGTAAGAACGGCATTTGGCCGAACTGGGAAGTTTGATATCCATCGCCACAATATCAACACCGCTTATCACTTTGCGTAGATCATCGGGCAAAACCCCATTCGTTTCAAGATAAATTTTTAAGCCCACTCTTCGAAGCCGGGGCAAAATGGCCTTAATGAAATCCGCCTGGGCCAAAGGCTCTCCGCCCGTCAGGCTTATCGAATGGCATCCTTTCTTTAACTTTGAAATCTCTTTGAGAAGTTCGCCGGCGCCCCATTCGCTAAAACGCCCGGGCACATCGCCAATGGCGTAGGGCGTATCGCACCAGACACAGCGCATATTGCATCCGTAAAAGCGGACAAAAACCTGACGGACACCCGCGTATTTTCCTTCGCCTTGAATGGATTGAAATATTTCTGAGATTTTGGCTTTCATATCTTTCCTATTGTGTCATTGCGAGCGAAACGAAGTGAAGCGAAGCAATCTTTTAAAAAGTTTGCTTCGTTTTCCGGTCAAAAAATTCATCCTCGCAAAGACACGAATTCCCGCTTTCTGTATCATGACAATCATACTTCTTTAAAGGCCGGGTCAACTATACCCAACTCCTCAAAACCTTTTTGCCGCAGCCGGCAGCTTTCACAAACACCGCATGGCCTTTTTTTGCCTTCATAACACGACCACGTCAACCGGTAAGGAACTTTTAATTTTAATCCTAATTGAATAATCTGCGCTTTCGTCAAATACACCAGCGGCGTTTGAATGCGAATGGGCTTTCCTTTAACACCGGTTTTGTTGCCCTTTTTAAGCGCCTGCTCAAATGCTTTAAAAAATTCCGGGCGGCAATCGGGATAACCGGAATAATCCCGCACGTTGGCCCCGATAAAGATGGTTTCTGCTCCGATGGTTTCCGCGTAAGAAGCCGCGTAACTTAAGAAAATAATGTTCCGTGCCGGAACATACGTAATGGGAATTTTATTTTCCGTAATCTTTTGTCGTGCGGGAAGTTTGAGCGATTTATCTAAAAGGGCCGAGCCTTTCCAGGGAAAACGGATTTTCAAAATATGAAAGGGACAACCTATTTGCCGCACGATTTTTTTGGCATTTTGAATTTCTTTTTTGTGGCGCTGATTATAATCAAAGATGAGGGCGTAGACCTGATAGCCTTTTGACTGGGCATCATAAAGGGTTGTCGCCGAGTCAAGGCCGCCCGACAAAAGGACGATGGCTTTTTTCATGTTAGGAGTCTTCCCTTCCCGCCCTTTGTTTCCGTTAAATTTCCGATAACTTGCCGATAAACCACCAAGCACTTATACAACGATTCCCCGGGAACCCTTGTATGATTATCCCTGTTATACTCCGGATTACGATAATCGTTATCCTATTGTCACTTTGAATCACATCAATCTAACCGTGCACTGATCGTGCATCAATCGTGCACTTCCCAATGCCCGCCTTTATCGGGGCCAATGCGTTTTAGTAACCCTGCCTTTTTAAGTTTTGCGATGGCATTTTCGACCGTTCTCTGCGAGAACCGTGTTCGATCAGCTATTTCATGCGTCTTGACAAAAAGATCCGTTTTGATGGATACAAGAACTTTCTCCGCATTTTCTCCGTATTCTCTCCGCATTTTCTCCGCACTTCCTCCGACCTGCTTCTCCGACCCTTGCTGACTACCATCCGCCTGTTTGGGATTATAAAAGACCGTCACAAAACTACCCCCAGCCTCTTCGTAAGTTGGTTCAGGAAGCCCCCATTCCTTACACCACTGAACAATCTTGCTTGTTCCTGATCCCACATCCTCAGCGAATTTAATCCAGAAAAACGCCCTGGCAATAAGAGGATTGCGCGGAATCGAATCATGCTTTCCTTTTAATTTTTCCACCGTCAACTGCGGCGGTAAAAGCCCCGGATTCCATATCTCCAATCGATCATCAAAGATCCTCACCTGAACTTTGCCCGGACTGGCATAGTCTCTATGCGCCAAAGCATTGGCCAAAGCCTCTCTTATAGCTTCCTCCGGATAAAGCCATTTTTCCTGACGCTGTAATTTCCCAGACTCTATCCATGCCCTCATCGGAATATGGTCATAAATAAAACTTTCCGCCTTCTCAAGAAGTATAATCGCGTCCCCGCCGATTGTCTTGAAATCAAGCATCGGCCTGGTTTCATCCAAACCTTTAAATCGAATAGCTTTTAATTCAGCCTGCAAAAAGAAATCCTGTGTATTCTTTCCAAACAACAAAATGGCCGCATTGGTCAGTTTGCCATCCTTTATTAATTTTAGCTTTCGCAAAATATCCGTCACTGACGACCCGGGATCAATATTCAAACCTCTTTCTTGTTTGGCTTTTTTAACAAATGTCGAAAGCTTTTCTTTGCTGATATCCGTAATCTTCGCATCTTTGCAAATTTGCTCATCAAAATATAACTTACTCTTATGCTTCTCAAAAATCCTCTCCTCGTATTCATCCTTACCCATCTGCCGGGTTGAAGGGCCAACACGCTTATACGGCCGGCCGTCGGCCAAAATCAATTTGTCCCCGGACGCTTTAACCTCAACGACAATAATTTCTTTGTCTTCAATCTTTTTTACTGTAATGCGCGGTTGAATTTTCGGCTCGGTATGCTGGGCGATTTTATTGGCCAGATTCTCAACCGTTCCCTTACCAATAGTAACGCCTACAAGCCCACCTTTCTCGGAAACCCCCACAAAAAGTTTACCGCCTTCTGTGTTCGCAAATGCCACGATGCTCTCAATGATTTCATTGATCTGCGAAAGCGACGGCTTCCATTCGATGGTGGTGGATTCACGGGAGCCGATGGGTTTTGACACGGTTTTAATATTCATATTTATTCGATAACCTCCACAAACTCCGCCACGACGTGAAATTCATCTTCTCTGACATTTTCTAAGATAATGTCGGTAAAACTTTTATTGTCCGGCGAAAGGGTGATTTTTTTATGTATCCATGTACCATCAGGGGAATGTTCTTTTTCACTATGATATCTTTTGATTGTAAAATTCACCTGCGTTTCTGGGTCACTAATCCTGCGCGACTCAACCAATACAATTTTGCCATTACGGCTTCCACCTTGATCGGGGCGAAATAGACACCATCTACCATCTTTGATCGTCGGCTCCATCGATTTGCCAACGACTTGAGCAATGAACATGTCCTTATTTAATTTAAAGACACCACCCAAAGGTTTCCAACCGATGACATCCGGTGGTCGTTGTTCGATAAATGAGGTCGCAATCGCCTGAAGAGAGCATATCCGCACATGCGTCTTTCGCTGTTCTGGCGTTATTTTTTCATCCGAAATCACATCGCTAAAAAACAGATCTGATTTTTCTATATCAACGGTTGAAGGTTTATTCTCATTTATCACTTTAAACAAATCCGTCGGATTTTCCAAAACAGCAAAAGCCCAAGATCCAAAATTTCCGTCAGCGTTAACAGCCGTCACCCATTCTTTAACGGCTGCCCATTTAGCTTTGTCCTGCTCCGTCTTCTGTCCCTTAACTTCTAAAATTAAATGTTGATTTCCATCAAATTTTAAAATAAAGTCTGGGTAGTAAGTATGCTGTTGACCTTGCCACATATAAAAAATCTCAAAACCTAAATGGTCATTTTTAACCCACGAAATTAATCCCGGAATACGATCTCGCTCGAACTCTAAACCAACCTTTTCCCATCCGCTGTCGATCACCAGATGACTAATTTGACTTTTTGCAATGGGTTGTGCCTGCTTGCTGGTATACCACGTCATAGCCGTCGCCGTGCTTCTTTTCGGCCTAACACTATCTAAAACTATTTTCGGTGATTCTTGGCTAGAACTGCGAATGAAATGGCCTATATGGTTGATTATTTTTTGCAAATTAAGAGCTACAACAATGTTTTTAAGTTTCTCTGTCCCGTGAAATAATGGAATCTTGAATTCCATTTTGACAGACTCAAGAAATTTGTCGATCACCTGAATTAATTGACTGATATGGCTCCCGGGATCTCCTGCCCAACTTTTACTAAATTGTTCATGAAGCCGAACCGCTGCTTGGAGTTTCAATCTCTGCAAACGATGTTCCTCGGCTAATCGGTTAAGATCTAACTCAGAAATCTGATCAAACTTCGGATTACCATCGATGACGGGTGCCACCTCAACTATGGTCGGTGCATCGCTGGGTGACAAAACCAATTTCTCAAGGTTATCCCAATCAAGATCCAAGAAATAATTTAACTTATATTCAATTCGTAAAACATGCGGCCAATCAATCCTTAAATGGTCTCGTTCAGCGATCGGCCCAATCTTTGTTTTCGGAGTTTCTGTTTTAGGAGGGCCGGCCTGTTGCTCAACCGGAAGAAATGTAAATGGAACGCCAAAGACAGTCACATATTCAGGATCAAATTTACCGTTTTTGTTTAAATCATAAGAAATTCTACGCAACCCACGTCCGACCACTTGCTCACACAAAAGTTGACTTGTAAAGGCACGCAGTCCAAGAATATGAGTAACTGTGCGCGCGTCCCATCCTTCGGAGAGCATGTTTACACCAACCACACATTGAATAAATTCTCCCGGCTTGCCTTTCTTGCCCACAGTATTAAATTTATCCCTTTGGTCTTTGACCAATTCTTTCCCCGATTTATCGAGATTCAATCGTTCTTCCTCATCGGATTCAATCTTATCTAAGGCATTCTGATCGATACGAATAAATCCTTTTTTATCTCCTAAATCATCAATTGAAAAATATCCATTCATTAATGAATATTCAATGCGAGCGGCTGTTTCAATGCGGTTAGTAATCATGATCATAACCGGGGGCGTATCACGTTTATCATTCTGCCATTTTTCTTTTTCTTTTAACCAATCAGCACCCAGAATATTGATAGCATTCGTTACCAAACCGGGCAACCCGTCATGCGGTTCAGCCCGTCGATTTAAATCCTCTTTAACTTCCGGATAAATATGAAATAATTTTGATTTTAAATCCGGCCCAACATTGGAATCATCCCTGATCGCGATCTTAGGAGTTTTGACCAGCCCGCTCTCTATGGCATCGTTAAGTCCAAAATCACTGACAATCCACGGAAATAAATACTCCCCTTGGTTGGATTTTCCCATCGGCTTAAACGGGGTCGCTGTTAAATCATATGCCTTTAAAACTCCCCGAGCCCGATGAATTCTATCAATCCCGCTCACCCAAATGGTGGCCTTTTCTTCCTCTTCCTTATCTTCTTGCTCATCTTCACTCGCTGACGGCCGATGGCAATGATGCGCCTCATCATTGATGATTAAAATATTTTTAGATCCACCGAAATCCGGCAGAACTCTCCGGACAAAAGCATCATCGCTTTCCGGCCCCTTCTTTTGAACCTTGGGACCGTAATTTTCATTGTGAGGAGTTAAGGAATGCCAATTTTCTACAATAATCTTTGCTTCTTGGAGTTCTTGCCACATCGAAGAATCAACCAAAACAAAACTTTGATAAAAATTTTCCTCATTACTTGGCAAAAGAACTTGAAGGCGATCACGCACAGTTAAGCCGGGAGCGACAATTAAAATATTTTTTGAGAATCGCGGATCTTTTGGATTAGTGATCTTGTTAAGAGCCTGCCACGCAATCAGCATCGCCATGACAACTGTTTTTCCTGTACCAGTTGCAAGTTTCAAACATTGACGTTCCCATTCTCCGGCATCTTTAGGGATACCTAATCCTTGCTTTTCTGCTGGAGAAGCTTCTGTCAACCATATGGCTGTTTCGATAGCTTCCAGCTGACACCAAAACAACGGCTGCTGACGGTGTTCTCTCTCCCACCAAAATTGAAGCAGTTTTCTTGTAATCCCGGTAACATTCGGATAATTATTTTCTCTCCATTCTTTGATTCGCGGCCGGATTTGATTGACGAGAGGGATTTCGACAAACTCGCCGGGATCGTCATAATTCCGGCTTGTCCTTAGCTGTGCACGCCAATAACCAGACTTTCTTCGTCCGTCTTTACGCTCAAACGACTGGCTTTCCCTTATATAAAGCCAATGGCTTCTCGGCTCTTCGTAAGGATTATTGATAATCAATTGATCAATGACTTTTTGTGACATTTCCAGTTCAATTCCTTATAAAAATTCATAACCTATTGGAATATAATAAGTTAAGTTTTATACATTTTGTATTATATGCATAAAACATTAACTCCCTTCTCGCACATCCGAAGACAGCGCCAATTTATACTTAATACCTTTTTTGAAACCAGAAGAAGGAACAATCTGAACCAACAACCCTTGCTCTACCCAGCGCTTCAATTTATAAGACATCTTATTCCTATCATGAACGTGTGCAATTTCCCGTGCCTGTTCATTCGTAATATATTTTTTCTCAGAAAGATATGCGCTGATTTTCTCCCATTCTGTCGGCCGATTTTCATTGAAAAGAACCACTTTTACAGAATTTTGATAAACAGGGTACGTCAAAAATATCGGCGGATACAAATTTTGCGCATCCATTTCGCTCCGCATCGCCTGCACACCCTCATTCTGGTCTAAATTAGGGGGAGAAGGAAACTCACGTAAATGCTTTACCAAAAGATCATTCCTATAACCTTCGGATCTGACCCAGCCAATATTCGTACGCGTTATGTTATAGGGAAACAAGCCAGGGCTTTCAACTTCAATCCTGTCCTCAAAAATTTTTATTTCAATATCCCGTTTCATGTAATAATCACGGTGAATAACGGCATTCGTAATAGCTTCTTTTACAGCGCGTTCAGGAATTTGGTAGACATTCTTAAATCCAGAAGGAACTTTTATCCCAGCCTTTAAAAGATTTAAAACATATTCATGCGTATCGGTAATGAATTTGACAAGGGGGCCCTATATCGTTTTGGGTATACTGATCAAGTTGGGCGTTTCTTTAATCATCTCAATCGTTCCTGTATATTGTAAAATGCGAACAGCACACTTTGCCTCTGTTAAATCACTTGGATATTCTGCAAAAAGAAGAACAGCCGCTAAAGTCGGATAGAGCTTTCCGTCATCCTTCTTGCGCGCTAAACCAGCTTTCTCTAATATTGATTCAACGGAACCCCCGCTAATATTTCTCGTACCTTTCCATTGCTCAAAATAAGAAGTTTTTAGCAATTCGAAGTCCACATCAACAAGTCCCTTATCTGCCTTTTCAAATCCTTTTGCATAAGCGAATTTAACCACTTCATGAGCCGTTAATTGCCGATTGCCTTTCTCTCCTCTGACAAAAACGTGATTATTGATGGAACGAAAGCTGTCAACCCCCTTGGAAACAAAAAGCAACCCCACTCGTTTTTCCTCGCTTTCAATGATTTTAGGAGGCCAAATTCCAGACAAAGGGGGAGTGATCCTCTGGATTTCGTGACCCAACGCATCAAACACCCCGGGTTTTTCGTCTATCCCAAAAACCCGTTTCATTCCCTTCAGTTTTGTTTTTTCCGGGTCATCAATGCCTAAAATGATAATACCCCCATCTGTATTTGTCATGGCGACGACCGTTTCAACAGCCTTAGTAACAACCCTCTCCTCTGCCAAACGCTTAAATTCAATAGTTTGGCTTTCTGCCGGGATGTTTAATAAGTCTTCCAAGAAATCGTTTTGTTTTTGCTCAGGCATATTTCTACTCCGACCTCTTCACCACAAATTACTTCCCTTGCTTATTCTGCCAATACTCCAATGCTCCCTGAAAATCAAAAATATCGTTATCTTTAATCTGATAATCATCAACCAATTTGTCGAAACTCTCTAATGCTGTTTTGCTCACGATTAAACTGTTTTCATTTTCCTGCTTAATCCGATCAATCAATTGTTGTAGTACTTTTTGCTTATACTCTCCAGACAAGTGGGCAAATTTTTCTTTATTGCCCAAAAAATACGCCGACTTCGCGCGACCCGTCCAAAACCTATCATCCGTCGTCTGCCCCAAAACATTATCATAATCAAATGTGTCGTATTGTTCCCATTCCTCACATTCCGTTTTCGTATGGGCTTTACAAACAGCCCGAAGATTTTTTACAAAATACTCGCTATTTTTATAATTCCTTTTTATTTCTTTAATTTTAAAGTCAATTAGATCCCAAACAGCACCTTCCGTTTGCTTTCTTAAATTAATTAACGTCTGAAAACTTGACCGATCCCCTCCTGTATCGGCCCAAACACATCGATCAGCCAATTGATAAATCGAGACATTAGTAAGCATCAATGTTTGCTGTCTCAACAAACGCATATTTTCATTTGAGCCACAAAACTGAACCACTAAAATCACAAAAGCGATAATAGTAGCGCCCCAAGAAACTTCTTCAACTTTTTCCCTAAGAAGTCGCCCACTCCACCATTTATTCCATAATCCAGCAATAAAACCCTTTAACTGCTCCCGCAAAAAGTTTAACCCTTTTGACAATTTTTTTATACACACTATCCTACTCCAATTTCTTTATCACAAACGATTCAATGCCACGGTTATCGATAATTTTGACGGCAATTTTGCGGTTATTGCCGGGTTCAAAAGGCAGCGACTCGGTGCCGCGGAAAGTTTCCAATAAATCCTCATCCACTTCTCCATTTAAAGCTTTGGCGAGTTTAGTCCAGCCTCGATTATCATCCGCCATCGGAAAAAAGACCTGATCCGGCATGAGACTGCGCTCGTTGTAATCCGTATCCAAAAACCACATCGCGATTTGTTTATTGCTTTCCGACCGAATTTCGCCCGTCAACGGATCATAATAATCAAATCCGTGAACAATCACCTTATATTGGCCGTCTTTGATTTTCTTAACTTCCACATCCGGCTGGCCGATAAGCCAATAACTTTGATTAGACGAACGTTTCTTGCGTAAATCCTGCGTCAATAAATCTACACTCATCTGCGCCTTTAGAATGGTCACGCCTTTCCATTCAATCTGATCTACATCTTTGGCCGCTTCCGGATCAAAGTGAAACGCCGCGAAGACAACAAAATCCGGTTTTATTTTTAAGCTTCTTGCTTCCTTAAGTGCTTCCTCAATTTGTCTTTGCTCGAGCGCACCATAATCAGGGCCAAAACTGATATAAGCTTTCTTCGTTGTGCCATCTTCTAAAATTTCTCCTTCGGCATGCAAAAATCTTGTAGCCACCATTGGCTCGACGCGCGAGAACGGAATAATTTTCCCGCCGATGGTGCGGATCCCGGTTGCCTTTAATTCGTCCCGCCAAAGCGCTTGATTTCCCGTCTCACCCATCCGCGCCAATTCATTGCCTTTAACTTCCATTTTAGGTTCTTTTCCGTCAAATGGTTTTACCCGTAAGCTTGGAACCGCTTCGACCGTAAACGGCCCGGTCACTCGTACTTTATTTTTTTCGACAAAAGGTTTATCGTAAAGTGTTTCTTCCTTCGCTGGCTCATTATTAGCGATCGAACCAAGAGTAATATGCGGAACAGTTTTATATTTGAAACCGCTTCGGACACCTTCATTCGGATGAGCCAAATCATAATAATCAAACTTGGCAGTCATTAATCTTTGTTTAGCAAGAGTGGTAGCCACACGCGACGTATCGCACGTAATCCACCGTCGGCCCCATTGTTCGGCTACATAGGCGGTTGTACCAGAGCCACAGGTGGGGTCAAAAACTAAATCGCCTGGATCAGTGGCCATTAGCATACATCTTTGGACAACCAATTGATTTGTTTGCACAACATATATTTTCTGCTCAAATGAATTAACTGTATCGAACCAAAAATTATTGAATTCAGATACTGGTTGGTCTGAGAGATATCTCTTATAGAATATTTTTCCATTTCTAGCATAAAGTCTATTTTTTGTAATAAGAACATTTATCCCGTCTTGAGTTGTTCTCCAATGACGATTAGTAGGTGGGATAAATTCTTGTTTTAAAAAAGTAATTTTAAAACTGCCTAATCGTGTTGCCTCTTGAGACGTCAAATCATCTAAAGCAATTATTTTCGAAGGACTCAAATCTCCATCATAATTCTCAAGCGAGACTAATTCTCCTGGAGATATTTCATACCACGAGAATTTTTTGTCACTTGTTTCAATATTTTTATCCCTAAAAAGTTTTCTAAATTTTACTTTAGATTTATCCTTTGCATACCATATTAAATAATCATTAACTGTTGCCAAAAGAGATGTTGTAGCCCCAACCGTCTTTCTAAAAGGTATCTCTTGGATAAAATTTGTATTTCCAAATATTTCATTCATTATTTCTCTTACATGATGCACATTCTCGTCGCTAATCTGCACAAAACAGCTTCCGCTTTCGTGGAGTAATTCTTTGGCTAAAAGTAGGCGGTTGCGAAGATAAGTAAGGTAACTGTGTACTCCCAGTTCCCATGTATCCCGAAACGCCTGGATCATTTCCGGTTCGGCGGGGATGTCGCCGTCATTCCCATCTTTGACGTCACGTTTGTTAATGAAGGGCTGAAAATTGGAATTGTATTTGATACCGTAAGGCGGGTCGATGTAAATCATCTGGACTTTGCCGGTCATGCCTTCCTTGCGAAGCAGGCTGTTCATGACCAGAAGCGAATCACCGGCAATTAAACGATTTGTCCAATCCTGTTCATGACGGTAAAAATCAATCGCTTTATGAAGAGGCGGCTCATTATCAGGTTCATCAAAAAGCGAAAGTTGAATTTCGTGCGGTTTTTCTTTTCGTTTTAAAAAAGCCTGGATAATCCGCTTGGAATCAATACGCTCATGCACATGAAGGCTGACATTCTGGACTTCGAAGCTTAACCCTTCCGCCTTCCCCGCCCAGCTGAGATAAGGATCAATGTGCGGATCATGGCTGTACTTCGTGCGGCCATTCAATTTATCCGTCGATGAAGAAACCAATCCCACCGGCGGATTATTCACCCTTTTCACGCCTTTATGTGCGTAAGAATCGATTTCTTTTTGGGAAAGGTTATTTTGTTTCGACTTGATTTTTCTCTTTATTATTTTTTTTCCTTCGGGCATATTCTTTTTAAACTAAATTATGATTAAGGTTTGACCATTCGCTGCAATCGGCAGCAAACTTCGAATACTCTCTTGAGTTCCGGGGTTTCCTGCAGGAACATAGACATGCCTTTATTGAATATCTGAATTTCCGTTGTCCTATCGCCAGCCTCGATTGTCAATTCTTCGTATTCGATGGGGGCCGCCCCTTCTTCCATTCCAATTTTCCCATGCAGAGAAATCAAATCATTTTTCTTGACTAATTGCCTCACTTCTTCCGGGATGGCATCGCCTTTTAATTCCACGCTTTTCAGGCCATCGCGTTCAGATAATTTTTTAATCATACCTTGTTTATAACGAATGTTGTCGATGTTCATTTAAATATTACTCCTACTCCTAATAAACTTTTCCAAATCTTCTGGCTTAATCCGCCACTTGCCGATTCTTACCGCTTTGATATCTTTACGGGCAATGAGATCACGCACCCACTCTTCAGTGATATCCAACTTCTTCGCAACTTCTTCAACGGTAAGATATTTTCGCAGGTCTTCCATAACCGGTTACCTCATATGAAATAAAATCGATTTTTGGGAATCCTTATAAATCCTAACAAATCCTCATCATTGTATTATTCATTAAGCACAAAGTCAATCGAGTTATCTTTTCAAGATAGGAATAATATTATTCTGATGATCCTGCAGGATATTCTCGTTACTGTAAATTCTTTTTGTAAAACCTCACCACTTCCTCCCAACCCCGCCACGCTTTGTCTGCCGACAGGCAGGCAAAGCCAAACAGCGGGGTTAATTCCGGCCGTGGTTTATGAGCGCTTCGTCCTTCGACCGACTCAGGACTCGGCCTGAGCGAGCGCAAGCGAGTCGAAGACCTTCGCTCCATAAACCACGCCGTCATTGATCAAACCGTACATATTTGCCCATTTTGACCCGTTCGACCCCGCCGTTGGCGGGTGCTCAGGGTCAACCCTGAGTGAAATCGAAGGGTTGACGTGCGGGATGGCCTCTTGGCCGAGGCGGGGTCGGCAGAAATACTGCCTTTGTCCCGGATTTTGTTCCGCCAACGGCGGGACAAAATCCGGGGTTACTCCAATCTGGGGTAGTATGTTGCGCAGGAATGATCGGATTCCCAAACCGTGACTTTGGAAAGCCGGGCCGGGAAAGGATGTTTTGAAAACTCGTCGAAAATATATTTCGCGAGATGTTCTGTCGTGGGGTTAAGGTTTTGAAAATACGGCAGTTCATTTAAATGCCTGTGGTCTAAGATCTCTAAAAATTCTTTTAAATGTTTTTTAACGAGAGCAAAATCCACAAGTAACCCCAAGGAATCCAATTCTTCCCCCTGGAAGGAAAGTTCAACCTTCCATGTGTGCCCATGAAGGTTTTTACATTTTCCTTCGTAGCCGCGTAAGAAATGAGCTGCCGCAAAATCTGTTTTAACGGAAACTTCAAACATTGGGAATCGACCTCTTGACATTCTTAATATCAAATCCTAAAAATTGCCGCGCCAGTTTTTGAAAATGCTGCGGTTGATCGCTGACGTAAAAATGCCTTTTGGGCGCTGATTTCTGTGTCCTTTCCAATCCCAGGTTTTTTAAAAGCTCCTGGACTTCAAAGGCCACTTCTGTGCCTGAATCAACCAGCACCACATTTTTTCCAACCACTTTTTGAACCACATCCCTTAAAAGCGGGTAATGGGTGCAGCCTAAGATCACCGTGTCCGCTTTTGACCGGATAATGGGTTTTAAATATTCCCTGGCCACATCGAAGGTCACCTTTTTTTCAAACCAGCCTTCTTCGGCGAGCGGAACAAACAAAGGGCAGGCATTGCCGATCACTTTAATAGAAGGATCAAACGCTTGAATATTCTTCGTGTAAGCTTCACTATTGATCGTCGTCGGCGTTGCGATGATACCGATTTTTTTGTTCTTTGTCAACTGCACGGCTTGCCTGGCCCCGGGACGGATCACCCCTAAGATCGGCAGGTCAAAAGAACGTTTCAAAATGGACAGCGCGACGCTCGATGACGTGTTACAGGCCACCACGATCATTTTGACCCGGTTTCGCAAAAGAAAAGAAACATTTTCGATAGAGAAACGAATAATGGATTCCCGCGATTTTGTCCCGTAAGGCACGCGGGCGGTGTCTCCGAAATAAACAATGTTTTCATGGGGCAAAAGGCGCATGAGCTCTTTGACAACGGTCAATCCCCCGAGACCCGAATCAAAAACACCGATGGAATAATTTTTTTTACTGTTGGCTGGCATAGGCAAAAATACTTTTGGCAAGGCTGTCGGCAACGTCCTGGCGGTAAGAAGATTTCCCCAGCAGATTTTCTTCATTACGGTTGGAAAGAAAACCGACTTCGACCAACACCGCCGGAATCAATGTATTGCGCAGCACGGAAAATCCGGAAGATTTGCTCCCGCGCTCGGCCGCATTGATATCATCCGCGGTATTGCGTGAAATATAACCGGCAAACCGCCGGGATTCGGACTGTTTATTGGTAAATAGCATATCCAGCAATGTATTCTCAAGCTCCGGATCATGCTGTTTCATCGTATAGCCCTGAAACATTTCGCGATAATTCGTTCCCGAATTAATTTCTTTTCGGGAGGTTAAATTTAAATTGCGCAAGAAATAAACTTCCAATCCCCGCGCTGATCTCGAACGGCTGGAATTGGCATGAATACTGACAAACAGATCCGCCCGATTGCGGTTGGCAATCCGCGCGCGCTCTTCCAGAGGAATAAACTCATCGCGCTCACGGGTCATAATAACTTGAATACCTTTGTTCTCAAGATTTTTTTTAAGCTGCTGCGCGATATCAAGAACAAGGACCTTTTCTTTTAGTCCGCCTTTGCCAATGGCGCCGGGATCTTTCCCGCCATGTCCGGGATCAATAACAATGCAACGAAGCTTCTGGATAGAATATTCGCCGGCGGCTAACGAGAGCCTATCAATAACCAGGCGCTTAAAATCAGGAGAGACAATCACATCGTTCTTGTCGCGTTTAAGAGGCGAACGGAGCGTGACCTGCTCGTTATCAACCATAACAATATTACTGCCGATCATGGCCCTGGCTATCTTTAAATATCCCTGCAGCGTCACAACCTGGCCCGTGCTATCCAAATGCCACTCGATATCATTTTGACGGCAAATGTCCTGCAGAAGCACAGGTTGTTCTATCCGGGATTGCCGTATGGAAGGCGGAACTGTCGCACATCCGGCAAGGGACAAACAAAAAATTAAAAACGAAAATCTTTTAAGGATTTTATAACCCATCAAAGACGTGAGTTGTTTTTCTCTCAAGATCATCATGGATTCTTTCCGGCCCCTTTGAAGTCGATACATCACCGGTAATGATTTTCGGCGTTAAGAAAATAACCAATTCTGTTTTGCGCGACAGGCGGTCTTTATTTCGAAACACCGCACCCACCAGCGGTAAATCTCCCAAAATGGGAATTTTGTTAACGCTATCGACCTTTTCATCCTTGATGAGCCCCCCGATGACAATCGTAACGCCATCTTTGGCCATGACCGTCGTTTCGGCCTCGGACGTTGCGACAACCGGAATCTTATTATTCTGCCCCGTTGTGAGTGTGCTGATGACAGAACTCACTTCGGGCTTGATCTTCATCGTAATAAAATTATCTTTGTGAATGGTTGGCGTGACATAAAGCTTAACACCGACATCGATAAAGTTCACGCTTTCCGCCGTTGTGGTCGGTCCCGTGGCCGGTGTCGTCGTCGTTGTTGTAACATAGGGTTCGGTGGAACCAACCAGAATTTTTGCTTCCTTATTGTTGATAACGGTAATGTGCGGGCTTGAAAGGATATTGGTCTTTCCAACGGTATCTAAAGCTTCTATCAGGGCCGTATAATCGTCTTTGGCAATGGTCCCGATACTTAATCTTCCTTTCTTATCGCCCGCATTTAAGATGTTAAAAGTGCTTTTTAAATCCAGGCTGCGATAATTGGAAACCACCGCCTGCCAATCAACGCCCATACGGTATTGATCGCTTAAAACGATCTGGATGATCTTGGCTTCAATAAGAACCTCCTGATGTTGCTCATCGAAAGCTTTGATCATCTTCTCAATCTCTTCAAGCTTGGCCGGCGTGTCTGTGACAATAATTTTATTGGAACGCTGATCAAACTTGACCGTGCCAACATTTTTCGTCAGGGCTTCGGAAACTTTTTTGGACAAATCTTCCGCCAAAGCATAACTGATATCAAACACAACCGTTTTAATGGGAACATCAATCTCTTTTAAGAACATCTCCATGGTCGCTAATTTCCCGGAAACATCGGTGAGAACCAGGGTATTGGATTTATCATCAGCGATGACTTTCCCAATCGTACTTTTGAGTTGATTTAACAAAGCCAGCACGTCCGCGGCATTGGCGTATTTGAGCTGAACAATCTTGACTCGCGTTTTCTCTCCAAATTTTTGGCCATAGGCCGCCTCATAATCCCGGGCGGTCATCACGTTGATCATATTGTCCTTTTCGACGTATGCAAAACTATTGGATTCAAGGATAATATGCAAAGCTTCGTACAGGCCCACATCTTTGAGGTAGATCGTTACTTTTCCACGCACATCTTTGCCCGCCACAATATTAAAACCACTTTTTTTGGAAATAAGTTTCAAGACATCCGTGATATCAATGTCTTTCAATTCCAAAACATCGATCAGGGGATTATTTTGGGAAGCACTCGCCTCGGATTGCATTTTGATAACACCCACCGGCTGGCCGCCGGATGCCGGTTGATCGTTCGGTGAAACCCCCGGCTGATAAGGATTAAAAGGCGTGGGTTGACCGGACGAAGATGGATTTTGGAAAGAACCCGCCGGATACGATGGCGGAAAGGGATTGTCAGGAGTATTTTGCTGGTTTTGAGCGTTATCTAAAGCACTCTGGACTTCGTTTTGATAATCAGGATTCTGGGCAAAAACATACCCCGTGCCCGCCACAAAGAGCAAAAAGATACCCGCCATTTGATGAGAAAAATATTCTTTCTTCATATCCGTAAAAATAGTGTTTTCATTATATCAGCTTTGTTTGAAATTTTTTAAGATTCCAAAATCTTTTTAGCAATAGGGTCATTGGGTCAGCTCAACTTTTTGATCGCCATACAAAAGAATGACCTTCCCTTCCTGGATCTCTTCGACAACAGCCTCGTTGATACGATCCCCCTGGTGGACAAAGAACGTCTGTTTAAGCTGCGTATCCTCAATAATGGCCTCTTTGAAACGGTCCAAAATAACTCCGACCAAACGCAGCGATTTTGTTAAATCCGGCAAAGGGACAGCCGATTTTGTTTCTGCGGATTTTTTCTTTTGAAAGAAATCGGTTTCAAAAAGATCCCGTTCCTCAACCGGTGACGCATAATAACTGAGTGGTTTAAGCGCCGGGGCAACAACGTCGGCCGGCGGGTTTTCTTGAGGAATTTTTTCCGCCTGCATCGTAATGCCCGCCACATTCTTTTGGGAAAGAAAAAAATACTGATACCCTGCGTAACTCGCAAACACAATGGTGAGAATGATAAAAGTAAAATTTAAAACTTTGATGATGTTACCAACATCGCCTTTTCTCGCCTTCTTTTCGGCGGCGGGCTCACCGGACTTAAGCGGTTGCGGTGGCGTCGAGGCACCTTTGACTTTACCCTGGCTCTTATTTCGAATCAGGTTAAGAAGTTTTTCTTCAGGCAGCGCATGATCCGGCATCATTTTATTCCCAGTGCTTTTCGTCTTTGATTAAATTTTCTATGAGTTCACCGTTGATGACTTCCCGATTTTCCATGACAAGCCGCTCGAGCGCGTTATGACAAACCATGGCAATTTTGCGTGGATAACCCTGGCTAAATTCATAAATTTTTTTGATCGCCTCGGCACTAAAAAGACTCCTCTCTTTGCGATAACCGGCCTGTTTTAAACGAAAGTCCATCATCTCCCCTGTTTCATGTTCATCGAGCGGATTGATTATATATTTCATGCTGATGCGGTCCGTAAAATTACGGATCTTCTTAAGCCGGGGAAGAAGTTCCATCTGCGCCATGATGATGAGTTGAAGAAGTTTATACTCATTGGTTTCATAATTCAAAAGGGTGCGCAAGATCTCCAAAAAGGGCTGTGCCAATTTCTGGCCTTCATCAACCAACAGAACAATTGTTTTCTTTTCTTCGATGCCTTTTTGAAAAAGATATTTCTGAATCGCGTCCCGATGGTCCATGCCGGAGCGAAAAAAAGGGCTGACGCCGAACATTTTTGTCAAATGTGATAAAAATTGATATTCCGATTTAAAATCCGGGTCCAGGATCATATGAAAAATAAAATCCTCTTCCTCGCCATTAAAGAGTTGAAATAACGCTCGCGAAAGAGTTGTCTTGCCGGTCCCGACATCGCCTAAAACAAGGCACAACCCACGCTTTAAACGAATCGCAATCTCAAGCCGTTTTAAAACCGTTGTATGCGCAACCGAATGATAAAAGAAATCCGGGTCCGGGCTCGTTGAAAAAGGTTCTTTCTCTAAATCTAAAACGTTGTAGTAACTCATTTTTAACTTTTCATCTTTTTCGCGATGTCCGCCAGTTTTAAGCCTTGCGCCTTGAGCCTGGTGATTTCTTTGAGTTGATTAACCGTTGTATCATCAAAATAACGATAATTTGTCTCGGGGCCGCGCCCAATTTCCTCAAGTAATCCACGCTGAATATAGTACTTTATCGTATGAACTGAATATCCGCTAAGTCTCGACAAATCCTTTATAAGGTATATATTTCTCATATGGTTAAATAGTACTCTCTACCCAGAGAGTTAACTTAAATTGTGCAAGATTTCCTAAAAACTGTCAAGATAATTCACAAGATATTCACCGACGTAGTTTTAATGCCTTCTAGGCGGGAATTAAAGGTTTGCTTACGATCAACCGGCAACGCACTTCTCTGGCCTTGATAGAACTTTTCTCAAGATAGATCTCATCGACCTTAAATAAATGAGGAGAATTCTGGAGGGTGTATAAAAATTTTATGACCGGCTGCATGTCCCCTTCGACGGTCAGGGTGACGGAAAAATGATTATAAAAATCGATACGTTTTACTTTTTTGGGCTGCATGTCCGAAATGCGCAGGCTCGTTTGATTGGCAACGGACTCGATCTCGGACAAAATGGACGTCATGGCCTGCTCATCGCTTGTTTTTTGGCGAAACGGTGTGACGAGCTTCTCATAAACACCTTCGATGGATTTTCCTTTGTTGACAATTTTTAAATTATTGATCAGTTTTTTCTCACTGATCGCAATCCTGGTATCCATACCCGATAGATTTTCTAAAAGCGGTTTGTAAACAAGAAAATATCCCCCATAACTGCCCGTGAGAATAAGACACAGGGTAAAAATCAAACTTTCTCTTTTCGTAAGGCTTCTCATGGCAATGACTCTTTTGTCTTGCTGGCAATGTTGCAGGTGATTTTAAAATCGGTCAGCTCCCCTTGAAAGATCTTTCGCTTTGTCGCGTATTGCAAGGTCACGTCTTTAAAATACACAGATCCGACGAGTTTATTTTGAAAAACATTGACCGCCGAGCTTTCTTGCGAAACCCCCTGGATCGCCAAGGCATTATTCTCATCCAAGTACAGGACGCTAAAAGAGACCTGCGCGGGTGTCAGCTGATACAATTCCCGCAAAATATCGATCGCTGAAGACGATGGATTAAGGCGCCGCTCAATGAACCGGAGTTGTTTTTCGTTTGTACGAACATGCTCGACCTGAATTTGTGATTCTTTAACTTTCTTTTGCAGTTGGCTCAGATACGAACTATCCCTATCGGTTTTGACGATAAAATTTGATAACACGGCTAAAATCACCAGGAACAATAATATCAAACACTTGACCCAATCCTGTTTGTTTTTTTGAGACCGGCGTTTGTCACTGATTTCATGCGGCATCAAATCGATCATCTTTTTGTGATCACTTAAGGCCACACCGCACAAAACAGCCATGGAGACACCCTGCCTTTCAAAAAACGGCATTTGTAGATCTTTCTTAAAAGACATCTGCGAAAACGGCTCAGCCAATCCGACGGGAATTTTGAACTCACCTTCCAAGTGGCTTCTCAACAACTCCGCCTCTTTAAGGGCACACGCCAAAATGACCCTTCGAATATCCGAGCCGATTTTTTCCATGGAATACGCAGAAACTGTCAACTGGATCTGATCTTTAAAGGCCGCGATCCCATCCGGGTGCAAATCCCGTGCCCCTAAATTGATATGCCTTGAAAATAAAAGTTTTTGCTGCTGGCAAAAACAGATCTCTGTCGCTGATGTATCGATACTGACTAACATCGTGGAATCGTCCTGAGGCATATTCGTTTGTTGGTTCTGGTAGGTCAGCCATTCCAAAAGCCCCAGCGAACTGAAGGCCAGCCGTTGGGGATTACATTTCGCGGATTGCAGGATTTTAAGCATGCGCGTTGCAACATCCCTGTGGACAGCCATGAGAAGGACTTTTGTATACCCCGAAGATTCTTTATGAAGAATCCTGTGATGAACGATCACGTCTTCTTTAGAATACGGAATGAGTTTCGCAAACTGCAGTGACACCATTTTCTCGATTTCCGCCTCCTGGCCTGTGGGAAGGGTCAGATGCCGTAAAATGACAAATTGCCGGGGGATGATCCCGATCGGATTGACAGGCTTGATTTTCGTTGATTCAATATACTTTAAGAGGATCTTTGAAAGTTCTTCGTCGGTGGCCTGCGGGATTTCTTGAAAACCACAAAAGGTTATCAATGTTTTTCCGCGGGTTTTGCCAGCCTGCAGAAGTTTGATGGCGGTATCCGTAATTTCTATGATCGTTGATAAATGATCACTCACTGTTGACCTCGCCGCCAATAAACAATAGACAGGTCATCGCGCGTGATCACCGCTTCTATTTGGTTTTCGATGCCGGAGTGCCTGTCACGGGCTTTGATGTTCATCCGTAAAAAACGCGCTTCTTTGGTCATCTGACTTTGCATGGTTAAGAAGAGGACATTTTCTTTTGCATTAAGCCCCAGATCCGTTTGTTCTATCAAGCGGTCATCCGCCGTCATTTCCTGACTGTCCTCACCTCGCCGCAAAGAAAGGATCTTTTCTACTAAACTATCCGCATCGGCCGTCTCCGTATTGGTGATATCGCCCGTATAAAGGCGGGCCAATGCTTTGATCACAATTTCCGGGGCCGTATGAATATTGATTGTTAAGCCCGCTCCTTCTCGCGGAAAGACCGTAATGACGTTTTTGATTTTATCATAGATCTCGGAGGTCATGCCTTTAACGAGCAGCAGCTCTTCAACGCTATCAAACGGCATATTCTTGCAATGATACGGCCTGGATAAAGACATGTAATCGTTATCTTCTGCGCCATAGGGCGAATGGGTCACGTTGCTGTCCGTATCTTTCCAGTCGACAGCGGAGGCGGCAATGCCCATAGCTTTTTCTTCGCTAAAACCAGACAACACGATCAGATGGCTTAAAATTTTATAATTTTGATTCGTTAAAGCATTTAAGTTGATCTTACGTTCTTCGTCGCTTAATCCGTAATAAACACGATTCGACGGCTGTAAGCCTTTGGGCTCATAACTGATCGTCATGTGCCCTTCTCCCATCGCGACATTCGAAAAAATACTCTCGGGTGTTTGGCCGTCTTTAAGCCGGATGCCGCAGGCATAAAGAGTATCGACCTTTTCCTTGCCGGTCTCTTCAGAATCTTTTTTAACCAGATTAAGAGCATAGTTTAAAGCCCCCCACGCCAGGTAATCCGCCTTCTCCCTGGCGATCTGGTATTTTGTCAAAGCAATGTCAATGCCCGCGCGACGGCCCAACCCCACCGCCAGCATGGATAGGATCATCAAGATCCACAGGACAATCAAAAGTATTATACCAGAATGATTTTCTTTTAAACGCATCGCCGGGATTTCTTTTTATACAAATTAATGATCTTCCATCCCTAAGAAACCGGTCGGGATAAAAAGATCCTTCTTAAATATCACAGGCTTTTCGTCTTTGCCGCTGCCGCGAAATGCCACCTCGACCCTGACCCGGGATGGAATATATTGATCTTTCCAGGAATCTTTCCATAGGATGCTGGCCGATGGGCCCTCTCCGTGCAAATACCCGTAAGAAAATTTTAAGCTTCCTTCGATAACGCGCGCACTTAAAACATCTCTTTGAGTTTTTTTCGTTTCAGAAGATTGGAGATAATCGACAAAATCCGTTTCTTCGCGCACAAAAAGATTAAGCCGGCCTTCCTGCTGCACCTGATTTGTGAGGGCAACATTCTTAAGCGTGTGACGGCCCATGATCGTTTGATAAATAAAACTATTCCCGGGAGATGTTAAAAAATAAGTGACGGCTTTCAGGCGATCATGCACAGGCAGGATCAACGTGATTTTATTCGCCCGGCCATCGCAGGCTGATAATTTTGGATAGGAATTTGAAAAATCATATCCTGTCATATTTTCCAAATCGCGAGTCAACTGATCAAGGGCCCAGGAACTTTCCCGGGTAACCTGGTCGATGCCCTCCGAGCGCCGATTGATCGCAATCCCGCTTTGAAACGTGCCGTAAAGGCTTAAACCGATCAATGAAAATATGGTCATCGCCAGCAGGATTTCGATGAGGGTAAATGACCGGAGATAACGTTTCATGGTGTGCCGCCCAAAAGAAATGTTGTTACCAGGATTTGGTTATTTTTATGGCCCGTCATCCAGGACACTGTTAAACGAACTTCACTTAAGCCTTGAAACCGATCATCATTTTTAACAGCGTGAGACTCCAGGGTATATTTAAAATTGTCATACGGCTCCTGAAAATGCTCTTCTTCTTTTTTGCCGTCTTCCAGGGGCCCTTCCTGCATCAGTTCGTAAAGCTTGTTGTCCAGCAAAGACGTTGCTATCGCATAATCTTTATTCATCACATAAGCCCGCAATCCCATGAGATACGATTGGATGATGGCTGTTAATCCGACTGATAAAATAATGACCGTCAGAATCACCTCCGCAAGAATAAAGCCTGATTTGTCTTTAATTTTTTGAGGGTTCATCGCCATCTTCGACTTTAAAATCAAATATTTGAACCTGCCCCGATTGCTCTTGTGTGGAAACCGTCATAGTTTGGCCGCGGGCACTTTGCAAATAAATCCGCGCCCTGGTCATTTTTCCATCGGGAAAAAATTCTATCTGCGGCTGCGCTATTTCCAGGATGATCCCGGGCGGGATATGATAATTCCGGCCCCATCGCCCTTCAATATTTTGATATGAACCTTCGGTTTCTGCGAATCCTTGCCCTGTTGATTTTTCCTTTATAACACAGGTATGCTCATTGAGATCAAAATCAATACGGTGGGCTTTGTTCTTGAGGATGGCTCGGCTTTGCGCATAGCGCATCAGGTATTGAATATTTTTCGCGGATTCGTTTAATTGCAAACGCGCGTATGTCCCGCTAAAATTGGGAGCCGCGATCCCCGCGATGACTCCCAAAATGACGACGACAAGCAGAACTTCAATGAGCGTAAATCCTAAAACACGCTGTTTGTTGATCATTTTTGGACTGAGTCGGTAGCTTTCCAATTAACGGTATCATCACTGCTTTCAATTCCATCCGCCCCTAAAGAGAAAAGATCATACCCATCCGTATTATGAGTTCCGGGGGCAACATATTTGTAATCATTTCCCCAGGGATCCTGGGGGATCTTTTTTTTCTTTAAATAAGGGCCGCTCCAATTGTTGGGAACAGGTGTCGAAGTCGGTTTTGCAAGGAGGGCCATAAGGCCCTGTTCTGTGGTCGGATAACGGCCATTATCGAGTTCATACAGATCGAGCCCAGTGGAGAGATTGGTTTCGATGTCCGCCCGCGCTGCGGCGCGGCGAGCCTGCTCGCCGCGCCCGGCAAAATTGGGAACAACCATCGCCACCAAAATACCGATAATGATAATAACGAGCATGATCTCGATGAGGGTAAAGCCGTTTTTATTTCGTTTTTTCATTTTCACATCTCCTTCATCTTATAATTAGTTTTTTCAAAAGTTTTTTTCTATAAATGACGCTATCTTTCAAAGGTATCAAAGGGTGTGCAACTGAAACATCATTTACATTTTAGACCGGGGACATCCTTTAATCCTTCCTCATAGTAACTTTTCATTAAACTTTTGATACTACCTTATAATTTGATTCATCTTAAATATCGGCAATATAACCGCCATGACAATAAAGAAAACGATCACACCAACAACAACGATCATCAAGGGTTCCAGCAAAGATGTGACCACTTTAACGGAGCGGTCAGATTGTTTTTCATAAGACTCCGCAAGCTTGTAGAGGGCTTGTTCCAGGCGCCCGGTTTCTTCTCCCACCGCGATCATATTGATGGCGATCTCGGGAAAAGAGGAACATGGTTTTAAGGCATTCGTCAAACTCATTCCTCCCGCAACATCCTCAGAAACCTTTTTGATCTCAAGCTTTAAAACCTCATTGTCCATGCTTGCCCAAACCGATTCGAGTGCTGTCACAATCACGACACCGCTGTCTAAAAGAGTGGCCAGCGTCCTTGCAAACCGGCCGATTTCAACTTCCTGAATAAAATTTCCCAAAACGGGGAGCCTCAGCTTAATGCGGTCAAACCACAACTTTCCCTCCATAGAATTTAGAAAACGATGAACGACAACACCGGCGGCCAACGCCCCGGCTAACACAAGCCACCAGAATCTTGAAAAGAAAGCGCTGATCGCAATTAAGATTGTCGTCGGCAAAGGAAGAGTTTCGGTCATATCTTCAAACATAACGGTCAATTTTGGAACAACAAAACTCAAAAGAACAAAGATCGTCACGCAACCCATGATAAGAATAAGCAGCGGATAAGCAAGGCTGGATTTGATCTTCGAACGTGTTTCGAGATCTTTTTCAATGAACTGCGATAAGCGATTTAAAACGACGTTGAGATTTCCTCCCAACTCACCGGATTTGACGAGATGGACCGTTAGATTGGAAAATATTTTGGGGTACTGTGCCATAGCCTGCGACAATGTTCCGCCGTCCTCAACGACTTTTTTTAAATCCGCAATGATGGTTTTCAGTTTTAAATTTTTGGTTTGATGATTTGTAATTTGAAGCGCGCGCAGGATAGGGACCCCGGCATCCACAAGGTCGTGAAGCTGCCTGATGAAAATCCCCACATCAAAAAGAGGAATGCGGCCTGTCAATATTAATGATAACCGCTCTCTCGTTTTTGGCTGGGGATCGTGATGGCCTGAATCCAGGGAAACATCAAAAGGAACATAGCCTAAAGCCGTGATTCTATCGATGGCCGCATCGAGATTATCAGCCTCAATGGTGCCTTCCATGATTTCAGTCGGCGTCTTCCGGGCTTTGTAAAAAAATTTCGGCATTGGCGGGAAAATCTTAACACGCCTCGAATAGGCTTTCAACCCGAATTTTGCATTAGCAAAATTCCTGTCTGCCGATAGGCAGGCGCCCGAAGGGCCGCTACGTCGCAATAAATTGCGATTAGCGGGGTTAACCCCGTCAAAAACATCCGAGTAAAAATTTTCCCCATAAACGGTGGGGAAAATTTTGGGGTCAAGGCAATTCAAGATAATGATAGGGAATATCGGTAGAAAGAAAAATAGGGCGCCCCTACAGCTTCGCTTTGCGAAGCAAAGCGGTAGGGGCGCCCCCTTTGTAAAAACCTCTCCTAAACTTTAAAATTTACTTTACTGTCTTTAATTTCAAAATTGCTGGTTTTGATGTTTCTTCTTTGACAACTCGACCACAATCGATGCGGCAATTCCGTTCATTCTCGCCCAAATGCCTTTCGCAGATCCCATTGCCGCAAATAGGGCCACGGCAATCAACGGGGCATGTTCGCGGATTCTCCCCGTATTGAGGCTCGCAAATTCCATTACCACAAGAATGCCCACAATCTATCGGGCACGTCAGAGGATTTTCTCCCAGCTGAGGTTCGCAAAGACCATTACCACAATGTGGGATAGGGTTCAAATTGACCGTGGATGTTTCATCCAGCCAGATCGTTCTTTCACTTGGCCAACCATAACGCAGGTAACCATCTTTATCGACTTGATAACTGAAAACGATCGCATTTTGCATCGTTCCATTGAATATGCCACCCAGCTGAATTTCACCGTTACTATCTGTTACGGCATTAAAAACTCCCAGGAAGTTTCGCAAAGTGCAGTTCAACGCATAAGTATAATATGGTCCATAGACTTGAGCTCCTGCAACTGGAGCACCCGTTATTGAATCCTTAACCTGAAGCCGCGCAAAAGTGATCCCCTGAACAATTCTTGGTGAAATAAAAGCAAATACTGCCACCAGCATGAACGCGAGAAACTTTTTCATTTGATCCCCTCCTAATTTTGTAGGTTAAATAGAAATATCATTTGACCGATGAAAATATAGCATATGAGGGGGGGATTGCCAAAAAAACTTTCGGCCGCTCCGGTGCGAAGCATCGGAGCGGCCCCTCGTTTCCTCTTCTAAACTTTTATCCTTAATTCCTATAATCCTACCCCTAAATCCTCTACCCTATACCCTTATCTAAACCGACTCCTCCTGCGTCACCCGGATGATTTCACTGGGAGTTGTCATTCCCTGTTTGATCCTCTCCCAACCATCCTGACGTAAGGTGCGCATACCTTGCTTCATTGCTTCCGATTTAATCTGACTAGAAGTCGCCCTGAGGATGATCATTTCGGATCGAAGCGTTGCTTGATATGCAATAATAAGAAGTTTTCTAAGAAATTATGTCCATCATACTTGAGTATTAATATTCTAAATCATTCCCTTATTCGAAAAAACGCCAAATATGGAATCACACTATCGTTGGCGTAAATTATAATTGCTGGTATGCTGTATATCATGTTGAGAGATAGGCCATAAATATCTCTCGGATTGTGGTGTTACGGAATTATACCGACATGTCTGACCTGTATAATCCAGGCAATTGATTCTGAAAAGACCATAATTATCATAGGAACCATAAAGCATCTCTAAAGTGCCATTGCCGTTAAGGTCAGCGATCACCGGTGAGGATGTAATCATGTTATGAACCCACGGGGTCTCCCATCGCACATTGCCTAAATGATCTAAGCAATGAACTGTCGAGTTTGTAATGATTATTTCGAGTTCTCCATCCCTGTCAATATCTCCGATAACAGGCATCATCGTCGAATTAAGGTTTGGGATATTGACTGGACTTCGGTATTCAGAACCATCAAATCTTAAGAAATATACTTTATCGCCGCTGGATACAACCTCGAGATAGCCATCGTGATCCAAATCTCCAACAGCGACAGCAAAAGGAACCCCCATACCCACCGCGTATCTCCACTTTTCTTTTCCCTCGTTATCTAAACAGAATATATAAGGCTGCCCAGACAACCCTCCGGTAAAAATTACCTCCATTAAACCATCCTGTTCAAGGTCAGCAACTACAGGAGCGCCGCTTCGAGAGATATTATCCTGTAAATCAAACGTCCACTTTTTCTCCCCACGATGATTCAGGCAAACAATCTGGCTGTTGATTCGCATAACGATGTCTGCAAAACCGTCATAATCAATATCAAGGATACTGGCCGATGTGCGACCTGTCCCCTCAATGAGCGGCTGTCTCCATAATACGCTTCCATTTGCATTGAGACAGTAAAGGCTGGTGGTTGTGGAAAAAATGATCTCTTTGATCTTATCCTGGTCAAGATCTACAGCCATCGGAGCGTCTATAATTCTATTATCAGCCTGAAAATAAGGAGAAGACCAGCAAGATGAATGATCATAATTTAAACAAAATAGCTTACCATAATCATCACCAAACAATATTTCGATCTTTCCGTTGCGATCTAAGTCTGATAAAGTAGGTGAATGATAAAGATAACCCCAACCATTAGGAAAATTCCACACCTGCTGTCCATAGGCATTAAGCATAAACAAACTCGGGACCCCTGGAGCACCATTCGAACCAAAAACAATTTCAGGTAATCCATTACCGTCAAGATCTCCAACAACTGCCGGCCCTAGAACTATACCTCCTGTTGAAAACGGCCAAGAAGACTTTGGGGCAATTGCCTTTGATATTGATGAGGGAGCTATTTTACTATTTAATGAAATTGCTTTCGTACGATTGGCCGCATAAACATTTTCCGACTGCTGCATGATTAAGAACCCTAGAATTAACCCAAAACATGTCATCCTTAGCATATTCATTCTTAGAACCTCCCAAGCTAAATTAAGTTATCTTGTTAACACGAGAAAATACCGTAGTGAAAAGATAGCATATTCTCAAAACGTTTGCAGAAATATTTTAGTCATTCCGGCCGATAAATGTCCAGGGCCGCTCCGATGCTGTGCATCGGAGCGGCCCTTTTAAAATACCTAAATCCCTGTCACCCCCACCCCGCCTTTGGCGGGGTAAGATTCCCGTGGTTCGGCGCGCTTTGTCCTTCGACTTCGCTCAGGACTTGGCCTGAGCAAGTGAAACGCGTCGAAGGCCTTTGCTTGCTCGCCACGGCCCTGAGCTTATCGAATGGGCCGCTTAAAGATTGCGGGGGTTAAAATGATAGTTGTGTCCTCCTCGAATGACTTTATGGGGAAACTCACCCATTACGTTAATCCTTAAATCCGATATTCCCGGATCTTAAATTATATCGACTCCTCCTGCGTCACACGGATGATTTCACTGGGAGTTGTCATTCCCTGCTTGACCCGCTCCCACCCGTCCTGACGAAGTGTGCGCATTCCGGATTTCACCGCCTCGGCCTTGATCTGACTGGCTGTGGCGCGGGCAATGATCATCTCCCTTATCGAATCATTCAGCGGCAGGAATTCATAAATCCCCTGCCGGCCATAATAACCGGTAAATTTACAGGATTCACAACCCCCTCCTTCATAAACCGTCACGTTTTGAACATCGCCTTGAGAAAGTCCAAATTCCTTTTTCATTTCCTCCGTGATAGGGCTTATCTTCTTACAGCGCGGACAAATGAGCCTGACCAGCCTCTGGGCAATAAAACATTCCACGGAGCTCGCAATCAAATACGATTCAATACCCATATCTAACAGCCTGGTGATTGCCGACGCGGCATCATTGGTATGAAGCGTCGAGAAAACCAGATGGCCCGTTAAAGCGACTTGAATGGCAATCTCCGCTGTTTCTAAATCGCGGACTTCTCCGACCATCATAATATCCGGATCATGGCGAAGCATCGAACGCAGGCCCGCCGCAAAGGAAAGCCCGATCTTTGGATTAATTTGAATTTGCGTAATCCCGCCGATTTGATATTCGATGGGATCTTCGATGGTAATGATCTTTCGGTCCAGATGATTGACGCGCGCCAGGCAGGAATACAGCGTTGTCGTCTTTCCGCTTCCGGTCGGCCCGGTCACAAAAATAATGCCATGCGGCTTTCGGATCAAAGAATCCAGAATATGTAAATCCTGTCCCGCGAGGCCGAGCTGTTCTAAGTTATAAAGCTTTGCCGAACTTAAAATACGGATCACAACACTTTCTCCGTACTGTGTCGGCAAAAACGAAACTCTCAAATCCAAATCTACATCACCGACGCGAACCTTCAAACGCCCGTCCTGCGGCAGGCGTTTCTCCGCGATATTCAAATTCGACATGATCTTGATGCGCGAATTGATCGCGTCTTTAAAAACATTGATCTTCGGCGGCGTTTTGGCTTCATAGAGAATCCCGTCGATGCGGTAACGAATGCGCAGTTCATTTTCAAAAGGCTCGATATGAACATCGGTCGCCCGGTCCCGATAGGCTTCCAGGAAGATTTGATTGATAAACTTTGCAATCGACGCCTCGGAACCGATTTCTTCGATATCCAGAGCGGCCTCTTGAGGTTTTTGGGAACTCTGGGCCGCTCCCGCGCCCATCATCTGTTCAATGGTTTCGGCACCGATGCCATAATATTTTCGTATGGTTTCTAAAATATCTTTTTCACTCGACAACACCGATTTGATGCGGGTTTTCACGATAATCCCAAGATCGTCCAGCGCGTGAATATCCAGGGGCCTGGCCATCGCGACTTTTAAAACCCCATGCGCGAATGCAACCGGCATGACTTTATAGTGGTAGGCAAATTTAGCAGGCAACTTCGCGATGGCGTCCGGTGACACCGTGACATCTTTTAAACTGATGAACTCCACGCCAAAATGTTCGGCGAGAATGGGAAGATACGCCGCCTCCTCAGGGACAAATCCCAGGCGAAGGAGTGTCAATCCTAAAAGCTCACCGGTTTTTTTTTGTTCGCGCAAAGCCGCGTCGAGTTGCTCGGGGCTGATCACTTTTTTTTCGACGAGTAATTCGCCAAGAAGTTTTTTTGATCGGATTTTCATGAGGACTTCTTTTCAAAGGCTTTTTTTAGAGGAAGCCTTTGACGATGAACAGCATCCGCCGCCGCAGGTGTTATCTTTTTTCTTGAGCCTCATCGTCACCATGATCACAGCTGTCACGATCACAACGACAAGGGCCAAAATGGATTGGGTGTTCATAGGTTATTGAAATCCCAGCAAATGCCCGCCTTGAAAAACAACAAGGCTTGCCAGGTATGCCAGGCCCGTCATGTAAAGAAGTTGAAACAAAGGCCATCTCCAGCTGTTGGTTTCGCGCCGGACGATCGCGATCGTAGAGATACATTGCATCGCAAAAACATAAAAGACCATAATGCTGATACAGACAAGAGGCGTAAATAACAGGCGGCCATCCGGCCACGTGGCTTTTCGAAAAGCATCCTGTAAAGAATTTGTTTCTTTAGATGTCTTCTCGATATTAAAAACAATATTCATCGTGCTGACAAAAACTTCCCGGGCGGCAAAAGACCCGACAAGCCCGATGCCAATGCGCCAATCAAACCCCAGCGGTTTGATAACGGGCTCAAGCGCCACACCTGCCATTCCGGCAAAGCTTTTCTTAAGGGAGTCGGTTGAAGGGAGGGCATCGTGTTTCGGATAGGTCATCACAGCCCATAAAAGAATCGATAATCCAAAAATGATCGTACCTGCGCGCCTTAAAAATAACCGGCTGCGCTCCCACATATGCAGCATCACTGTCTTTATCGACGGCAATCGGTACGGCGGAAGTTCCATGATAAAAACAGGAGTTTGGCCTTTGAGCAATGTTTTCTTAAAAAGCCAGGCCATCGTAAAAGCACCTGTCATTCCCAAAAGATACATCGACAACATGATCCCGGCCTTCTTGATCGCAGGAGCGGAAGGGATGAGGGTCGCGACCATCACGGTATAGACGGGAATACGAGCCGAGCAGCTCATCAGCGGCAAAACCAAAATCGTGACCAGGCGGTCTTTCGGGTTTTCAATGGTACGCGCCGCCATCACTCCGGGAATCGCACAGGCAAATGAACTTAAAAGCGGGATGAATGATTTTCCATGCAGGCCAACCTTTGTCATCAATCGGTCCATGATAAAAGCCGCGCGTGCCATATAACCCGTATCCTGCAAAAATCCAATAAAGAAAAACAAAATTAATATCTGCGGTAAAAAGATAACAACCGCTCCGACTCCCGCAATGATGCCGTCGGTTAAGAGATCCCTTAAATCTCCTGCGGGCATCATCAATTTGACAGCATTCGAGATTTGAGCAAAAATTCCGCCGATCCAATTCATCGGATAGGTCGCCAAAGAAAAGATCGTAAAAAACATAAGCGCCATCAGTCCGACAAAAATAATCCATCCCCAGAATTTATGCGTCAGGACGCCATCTAAGCGATCAGTGAGAGTCACGCGTTTAAACGAGCGTTCCTTGACGACATCTTTTAAGATTTTCTGGATCCACGCATAACGCGCTTCAATGGCGGCCGAGCGCCAATTGATCCCGTGTTCTTCTAAAAGCCTGCGGCTGCGATAAACGTGATCAAGGATCAGGGTATGACGATGTTTGAGATCGGAAGACTGCAAATCTTCTTTGGATATGAGGATGAGGGCTTCGGCGAAAGCGACGGCATGAGTGAGATTGCTATTTTCACAAAGTAAAATTGTTAACTTATGAATCTCGCCTTCCATCAAATCCGGCATGCGCCATTTTCGCGTTGGAATCGAGGTGCCGGCGCGAACAATCGCGGCTTTTAATAATTCGATTCCTTTCCCCTGGCTTGCTACCGTCGGAATCACAGAAACACCCAAAACCTCCGCCAGGCGTGCGACATCCAATTCTTGGCCTTGCCCTTCAAGGCTGTCCATCATATTAAGATTCAAAATGACGGGCAGACCTGAATCCTGTATTTGGCTGACTAAATAAAGGCTTCGCTCGAGACTGCCGGCATCGACAACACAAACGACCAGATCCGGCTGCGGCGTATCGGCCATGCGCCCCAATAAAACATCGCGCGCGACTTTTTCATCGGGCGAGCGAATGGCCAGGCTGTATGTTCCGGGAAGATCGAGAATATTAATGGCGCTCTCTGATCCGCCAATCATCCGGCCGATCTTTTTCTCAACGGTAACACCGGGATAATTGCCGACTTTCTGACGCAGTTTTGTTAAGGCATTAAAAATGGTTGTTTTGCCGCAATTGGGATTTCCGGCCAAAGCAACGGTAAGCGTTTTGTTTTTCAGGGAAGACGTTTTTAAGATTTTGGGGATGTCAGTCATTTCAATCTTCGATGGTGACGGTAATCACTTCCGCTTCTTTGAGCCTAAGGGAAAGGTGATAACCGCGGATCTTGATATCAACAGGATCGCCCATCGGGGCAAAACGCACGACTTCAACGGGAGTCCCGCGGGTAATCCCCATTTCTAAAAGCCTCTGGGAAATAGCTCCCTGGCCCGACAGGTTCTCGATAAAACCGTGTTGACCGACAGCCATTTTGTTTAAGGTCGCGATGCTCATTTACAGTAGGAGTTTTTTATCACCTTGTGTCATTGCGAACGTTTTTGTCCTGCCTGCCGCAGGCAGGGAAGCAATCTTTTTAAAAGATTGCCCGCCTTCATCAAATACTTATCGTGTTTGACTTCGGCGAGGTCTCGGCGAAGCTCGAAGAGCGAAGACGGACTTCGTCGCAAAAATCGCTCCTCGCAATGACACAGAGTTGGAAACTTGCACACAGTATTAAGAGTTAGGATTTATTTCTTCAACAAGAATATTCTTAGCAACATTTTTACTGAGGGCGATGTTGCTGCCGCAGACACGGCAGATCATGGATTCGCTTTGAACGACTTTGTAGACCTGGGCGTACTCGCAAAATCCCATTTCACGCAGACGCTGGCACACGGTGGGGTCTCCGCGAAGTTCCTTGATACGGACACAGGATCCGACATTCACGTCGTTCAAATTGCTCGGGCAGGATTTATGTGAGTGATGATTCGTCATGGGTCAAAGGGTTTAAAAACTTAGAGGTAAAATACACGATGTTTGCCAGGCTGTCAATGAAAAACTAAGGCATAAGATGCCTTATTTAATCCTCCCGATCAATTGAAACATCTTCTTTTTGTAAGCTTCCACCCCGGGCTGATTAAAGGGGTTTACACCCAAGAGATATCCCGAAATGCCGACAGCCTTCTCAAAAAAATAAAAGAGTTCTCCCAAATGATAGGCATCCCGTTTTTCAACCGTGATCGTCATATTGGGAACACCGCCTTCTAAGTGCGCCAGGGCCGTCCCTTCCTGCGCCTTTTTATTGACGAAATCCATATCTTTGCCGGCAACAATATTAAAATGATCCCAATCTTCTTTATCTTCAGGAATGCTGATCTTCGATCTGGATTTACCGGCCATCAAAAATGTTTCAAAGATATTGCGCCTTCCTTCTTGCATCAGCTGGCCCAGGGAATGAAGATCAGCCGTCAGATTCAAAGATGCCGGAAATATTCCTTTGCCGTCTTTGGCTTCGCTTTCTCCAAACAGTTGTTTCCACCATTCGGCCACAAAAACCATGTGCGGATAAAACGTTGATAAGACTTCAATCGTCTTTCCTTTGTTATAAAGTAGAAAACGGGCCGCGGCATATTGATAAGCTAAATTTAAAGAAAGATCCGCGTTTGAAAATTCTTTTTGCGCGTCTCGCGCGCCCTCGATGAATTTCTTAATATCAATTCCCGCAAGCGCCAGCGGCACAAGGCCGACGGGCGTCAAGACAGAGAATCTTCCTCCCACATCATCAGGGATGACAAAGCTTTTTAAGCCTTTTTTTGCCGCTATCTGGCGAAGCGCGCCTTTTTTTTCATCGGTGACACAAATAATTCTTTTTTTTATTTCTTTGACCGTATATTTATTTTCCATGAACTTCTTGACGATACGAAAGGCCAGGGCTGGTTCTGTGGTGGTTCCTGATTTCGAAATAACGATGGCGGTGACTTCTTTACTTTTTAATTCTTTTAAAAGATTACGGTGGTAGTCCGAACTCAAATTCTGGCCGGCGTAATAAATCGGCAGCTTGATATCTTCTTTTAAAAACTCCTCCGCGGCGCGAATCCCTAAATACGAACCGCCGATGCCGATACTGACAAGGGCATTGGAATTTTTTTGAACATCGCGCGCCAGCCCGTTAATATCGCTGACCAAAGAGTCGGGAATGCGGCCGGGCAGATCGACCCAGCCTGTCAACTCCGCACCCGCGCCTTTTTTGTGATGAAGAGCGTCATGCGCTTTTAATACCGCCGGGGCAATCGTTTGGAAGTCGGATTCTGTGAGAAACCCTTTGAGATGATCTTTGTTAAGACGAATCGGCATCGTTTATTCCTCTGGTTCCCCAACACTGTCGCGCAGGGCTGCGTAGAAATACATGATCACATCCCGTCGTCCAACAATACCAATCAGTTTGTCGTCTTTGACAACCGGTAACGTATGAATCTGGCGCGACATCATCACGTTAACCGCGTCAAAAAGCGTATCGGATTCCAAAAGGGTAACCGCGCCTTTGGTCATCACATCTTTGACCTGCGGAAGATTTTTGGGATTGATATCAAAACCCTCTTTGATCTTTCCCATAAAATTCAAAAAATCCGTCGTCGTGATGATCCCAATGATTTTCTTACTGTCATCCACAACCGGGACACCGCTGATCTTGGATTTGATCAGAATATCCGCCAGATCCGAGAGGGGCTCACACTCCTGCGTCGTGATCACACTGCGGGTCATGATGTCTTTGATCTTGATCTTTTGGAGTTTTTCAGAAACTTTTTGGGAGATCTGAGGCATTGCGGAAAAGGATCCCTTTAGGATTCGGTGGTTAATGGTTTTTCGATAATGCCTCCGCCAAGCACAATATCATTCTCATAAAACACAACCGATTGGCCCGGCGTTATAGCGCGCTGAGGGTCTTTAAAATCAATACGGGCCCGATGATCGCCCAAATATTTTAAGGACGCCGGAACCTCAAATCGATTATAACGGATTTTCACGCTGACCTCGATGGGTTCTTCCGGAGGCGCGATACTGACGAAGTTGACCTCTCCGGCCATGAGCGCTTGAGAAAAAAGATTGTGTTCATCGCCGATGTAAACGGTGTTTGTCTCTTTTTCGATCTTATAAACATACACCGGCCGGCCCAAAGCAATTCCCAAACCCTCGCGCTGCCCAATAGTATAGTAGGGAATTCCCCGATGTTCGCCAATGATATTTCCATTTTCATCTTTGAAAGGCCCGGGCTTCAGGGCCTCTTTGCCGACACGATCTTCAATAAATTTCTTATAACCCGTGTCCGGAATAAAACAAATGTCCTGGCTTCCGGGTTTTTCGGCGTTGGCCAAACCGTATTTTCTGGCAAGCCCGCGCACCTGAAATTTTGTGATCCCCCCCAAAGGAAACAACACGTGAGCCAGCGTGTCCTTGTTCATGCTATAGAGAAAGTAAGATTGCTCTTTGTAGGGATCCTCGCCTTTTTTTAATTCAAATCTTTTCTGGCCCGGGTTAAATTCGATCTTCGCGTAATGTCCCGTCGCTAAATAATCAGCGCCTAACCCGCGGACACGCTCAAAAAGAGAACCGAATTTCAAATGCTGATTGCATTTGACACAAGGGTTCGGCGTGCGGCCGGCCAAATACTCATTGGTAAAGTTATCAATGATCTTCTTGTCGATCACTTCCGCAAAATTGAACACATAGTGAGGGATGCCCAGCGTATGCGCCGCGCGCCTGGCATCTTCAATACCTTCCACGCCGCAGCACGAAGGCTTACTGCTGTTGGGGTGGGAAATATTAAAACACATGGTCACCCCGACCACATCGTAGCCCTGCTCTTTCATGAGGCCGGCCACGACGGAAGAATCAACCCCGCCGGACATGCCGACAAACACTTTCTTTTTTTGTGATTGAGTAATCATTATCCCGTTATTTTTTTAATCGCTTCGTATGTTTCCTTGATCAATGTTTCTAAATCATCTTTCTTTATCGCCAAAGGCGGCATGAGAACGATCACCTGTCCCAAAGGCCGCAAAAGTACGCCATGCTTTCGAAGCTCCTGGCAAACCCGGATTCCAATCTTCTTTTCAAGTGCAAAGGGTTCCCCTGTGACCCTGTCGGAAACGAGTTCAATACCGACCATAAAACCCAGCTGCCGAACCTCGCAAACACAGGCCAGAGTATAAAATCTTTTGAGCCCTTCCGCCAGAAATTTTATTTTTGGAGCCAGATTATACAATGTGCGCTCTTTTTTGAAAACCTTTATATTTGCCAGCGCCGCCGCGCAGGCCAGTGGATTTCCCGTATAGGTATGGCCATGAAAAAATGTTTTGAGATCTTTGTATTCAAAAAGAAACCCATCAAAAACCTTTTGCGTTGTCAGCGTCGCGGCCAAAGGCAAATATCCCCCCGTGATGCCTTTGGCAACACAAAGAAAATCGGGCTTGACACCTTCATGTTCACAGGCAAACATCTTGCCCGTGCGCCCAAAACCGGTTGCCACCTCATCACAAATAAGGAGAACATCATATCGACGGCAAAGTTCACATAAAGATTTTAAAATCCCTTTGGGCCACACCAACATTCCCGCGGCCGCCTGAATCATCGGCTCCACCACAAAGGCGGCAAGGATTTTGTGATTGTTTTCCAGAAAATATTTTGCATTCTTTAAATACTCTTGGCAAAACTCCTCCAAACTTTGCCAGTTGCCCTTGCGATAAAACGGCGAAGGCCATTTCACCGCCTCAAAAGTGAGCGGCCTATAAATTTTATGGAACACGTCAATACCGCCGACACTCACCGCACCCAGCGTATCGCCATGATACGAATGTTCCAGGTAAACGATCTTCTGTTTCTTCAGTTTCTTTTTATTCTGCCAGAATTGAAAAGCCATTTTGATAGCGACCTCAACCGCGGTTGAACCATTATCAGAATAAAAAACTTTCCTTAAACCCTTCGGAGCGAGCGCAACAAGCTCTTTGGCCAATTGAACAGCCGGAACATTGGAAAGCCCTAAAAGGGTTGAGTGGCTGACCTTGTTGATTTGATCGCGAATCGCCTGATCAATGTCGCGATGGCGATGGCCGTGAACATTGACCCAAAGGCTGGAAACTCCGTCGATATAAGTGTTGCCGCTTGTATCTTTTAGATGGCACCCTTTCGCTTCATCAATGACCAGCTGTTCTTCGATAAGCCAATCGCTCATTTGCGTAAACGGATGCCAAAGATATTTTTTGTCCAACTTTTCGTAATGATTGTTTTTTGGTGACGCCTGCGCTTTCAAAAGAGTTTTTAAGTCAATTGTATTCGAACATGTTCTCATAATTTCCTGAGAGGAAGTTTTCTTGAAATAGGGAATTATTCCCAAAACGTCAACACCGCTGATCTTTTTAATCACGTCCGGATTTGTTTGTTCGGGAAGGCCGGGCTTTTTAGAGTTTAATGTTGAAAAGATGATCCCTCGGATTTTTATCCCAAGGTTTTTCATTTGGTGAATAGTTAATAGGGAATGGTTAATAGTGCCCAGGCCTAAGCGTGAAACAATCACAGCCTCCAAGTCCAAATCGCTGATGAGATCCGAAACCAAATAATCTTCGCGGATCGGAACCATCAGGCCGCCCGCGCCTTCCACCAAAACAATATCGTGACGTTTTTGCAACTCCTGATACGCATCGATGATCTTGTGTTGATCGATCGTGATCTTCGCCCGCCTAAAAGCCAAATGCGGGCTTAATGGTTCCGGCGCATAAAACGGATTGATGAGATCATCCGGATCCGAAAGGTTTAATGATGTTTTAAGAAAATGCGCATCCTTTCCGCCGCATTGAACAGGCTTCATAATGCCGACGTCAAACCCTTTTGCCTTTAACAGCGTCGCCAGGACAAGCGTTGCGATTGTTTTCCCAACGCCGGTATCTGTGGCTGTTATAAAAATTCCTTTTTTTATTTTCATTTCTGGGCCTTCACAAAGATCGCGTCAAACGTTACGGACAGCTGTCCCTCTTCATACAAATTTTCAAGGCAATAGACGCTGGCACGTAAAAGATGGTCCTTCCCGAAAAACAAATTTTGAGAACGCGTATTGGCTCCGATCGCCTTTAACCACAGCAAAAGATGATAAAGGTCTTTGTGGCTTTCCCGGTAAACTTTATAATCGACTTCAACATTTTTAAATCCGTTTAAAGAAAGATGCCGCGCGATTTCCTGCGCATCTAAAAACTTTCGCGGCCAAAAGGCAGGCGTGCCGTCCCAATGATCAGAAGTTTCTTCCAGTGCCAAAAATAATTCCTGCAATGTCTGAGAGCCGAAGGTGCTAAAGGCCAGTGTTCCATTTTTCTTTAGAACACGATGCGCTTCCTTTAAGGCCTCGTTCATCGGAAAGATCCATTGATACATCAAATTTGAATAAAGTTCATCCAGCGAGTTATTTTTAAACGGCAGCGCGGCAGCATCGGCCTGGAGCATTTTTAGATCAGGGGTTTTTTCCAAAGCCAACGCGATCATGCCCGACGCAAAATCCAACCCATAAATCTTTGATGCCGGAAATTTTTTCTTAAGCTCACCGGTCAACCATCCATTGCCGCAACCCAGGTCAACGATCTTTCGTTGATCGTTTGCGCCGGCAATTTTTCCCAGCAGTGCGCAGGCAACTTTTTTTTGCAAATCAGATTCCCTGTCGTATTGCAAAGCGGATTTGGAAAATGCTTTTTGGATACGGCTTCGAATAAGGATCTTTGTCATGATCGTAAAAACTCACTCAAATGCCAATTAAACTCATCGGCTTTTGTAATAAAGGGAAAGTGGCCGCAGTTTTCGAAAAATTTTACACGCGCGTGGACAATGGACCCGGCCAAAACCTCGGCTGCCTCCTTCGAACAGATATAATCTTCGGTGCCGTTTAAAAATAAGATCGGAATCGATGCCGTTTTGACAACATCGCGCAAATCTTCTTTCTCAAGCATGCGCAAATACGTTTTCAACGCCTCCTTGTTGGGCGCAGCAGAATCGTTTTTAAAACTTAAAAGCCATTTGACTTTGCCGTTTTCACGCTCCTCAAGCGTAAATAACGATCGGAAAAAGATATTTAATATCGCCGGATAATCCGTGTCGATTTGCTCACGAAGCCTGTGAATACGCGCAACCTCCAGGCCAAAAGGAAAATCAACCGATTTTGCAAATTTGGCAAGGGCATTGGTCAAGATCAAACGTTTCGTTTTTTGCGGAAAATGCTTAAAAAATTTAAGGGCCACCAGGCCTCCCAACGAACTGCCCACCATGTTAACGGATTCGATTTTTAAATGATCTAAAATGAAATGAATATCTTGCGCGACATCTTTGAGGCTGACTTTTTGCCAGCTTGATTTTCCGTGGCCGGGCAGGTCAAGGGCCAGAACCTGATGTGAACGGGAAAAATATTCCATTTGCCCGCCCCATGTCCGTAAATCCCCGGCCCAGCCGTGGATAAAGATGAGGCATTCGCCCTGTCCGCGAAGGTCGTAGTGCCAGTCAATTCCGGAGTTAGTCTTTAAAAAAGGCATTTTGTTTGCAATTAAATCCCAAACACGCCGCCGCCTTTGGCGGGGTCCCGTCCGAAGGCGGGAAAATCCTAAATTCGAAACAATCTCAAAATCCTAAATTCAAACGTCTAAACAAACATATTTTGAATTTTGATCATTGTAATTTGTTTAGAATTTCGATATTAGGATTTAGATTTTTCCTTTGCGTTCTTTTGTACTCAAATAGCCCTCAATTGTTTACCTATTTTCTCAAACTTCTCAACCGCCGACTCCAAGTCCTGTCGTGAATGTGCCGCCATGACCGTCACGCGAAGCCGTGCCGTATTTTGTGGTACCGTTGGAGGGCGTATCGCGGAAACAAAAATGCCTTCATCAAATAGTCGTTTTGAAAATTCAACCGCCAACTTAGAATCTTTGACCAGAATGGGAATGATCGGCGACTGTGAATTCATAATGTCAAAGCCCAGGCGGCGCAGTTCATTTTGCACAAAATGAGTATGATCCCAAAGCTTTTGGCGCAGGAGCGGCTCGGCTTGAATAATATCAATCGCCCGGGCCGCTGCTGCGCAAATCACCGGCGGTAAACCCGTTGTGTAAATAAAACTACGCGCTTTATTAACAAGAAACTCAATCAATTCTTTTGATCCGCAGCAGTAAGCCCCAAATGCGCCGGCCGCTTTGCTTAAGGTTCCCATCTGAATATCAATCTCTTTTTCCAGGCCGAAATGTTCCGCCAAACCTTTTCCGTTTTTACCAAAAACTCCCAGCGCGTGCGCTTCATCGACCATCACAGCCGTATGATATTTCTTTGCAAGCCTCACAATTTTGTCTAAGGGTGCGATATCGCCATCCATACTAAAAACACTATCCGTGATGATCACGCGCTTTCCCTTCGAATCGGCTTTCTTTAAGAATGCTTCCAGCGCTTCCATATCGTTATGCGGATAACGTTTCAACTCGGCCCCGCTTAACAAAATTCCGTCGGTGATGGAAGCGTGACTGAGTTTGTCAGAGAAAATGGCATCATGGCGGTTGTAAAGACTTGAAATGATCCCGACATTGGCCATGTAGCCGGTGGAAAAAACAATCGCGCTTTCAGTTCCCTTAAATTTTGCCAGCGTCATCTCCAAAGCACGGTGCGATTCCATATTGCCGCAAACTAAACGTGACGCCCCCGAACCCAGGCCTTCTTTTTTGATCGCTTCCATCGCAGCCTGTTCCAGGCGCTTATCATCCGCGAGCCCTAAATAATTATTCGAACAAAGATTGAGAACATTTTTTCCGTCGATAATGATCCTCGCGCTTTGAACACCATCAACAGGCTTCAAAGTACGCTTCAAACTTCTCGTGTTTAAATCATCAAGTGTCTCTTTTAGGAAAACATCGAGCATTGTTTTAACCCTCAAGCCTGCCGTGATTTCGTCCATCACGTTAACAATTATTCTGATAACCGGACAATCACACCGTTTTTTCTAGCGCGATAAAAAGCGTGGTTCATCATTTGAATGCCAATCACAAAATATACAATGACTAACGCAAAGCCTTTCAATAAACCCGCTTTTAACACGGGCTCAAACCCAAAACTCTGCCGGTAATATTCCAAGAAATACGTGATGGGAACCCACTCTGCGATCACATAAAATATTTTTGGTAATGTGCTAATGGGATAGTATATCCCGCAAACAATCATAAAAAGATAAACGAACATCCAGGCGGTGATCTCGGCCTTCTGTCCAAAGAGTAAAATAAGGACGCTGACCAAAAGCCCCAGCAAAAATGCGCAGCTAAAAATCCCCAACAAAAAAATGAACGTTGCACCAATCGAAGGAACCGCAAATCCAAAAAATAATTTCGCCAGGACACCCAAGATCCCAAAGATCGCCAAACCTCTGACGATCCCAATGATCCATGAGCCGAACAAATATTCACTGGCACCGATCGGCGTTAAAAAAGTATGTTTGACGCTTTTGGACCACACCTCATATAAAAGGCTGTAGGCCACGTCCAATTGCGCCACCTGTAAAACACCGGCGGCAATCGCTCCCGTCAAAATAAAAGCTAAGGCTTTATCTTGAAGCGCCAGAAAATCCCCCAAAAGACCGATGGAAATAAGGCTCACCATCGGCCAGAATAAAAGTTCCATGAATGCAAAGAGATTGCGGATGGAAAAAAGATAATTGCGATACGTAAACGCAAAACACCTCACTACCCATTTAATGGCTTCATCCTGGAATTGTCTTTTTGGAAAAAAATTTTCTTTCGATAGTTCAACAACCGGGCATTGTATGGAAGTTTCTTTGGCTTCTTTAGAAGAGCTGCTTTTTGTCTGCGCCGCTAACTGCAAAAAGACTTCCTCGAGGTTCTTTTTCCCAAGCGAACTTTTTAATTCCTGAGGCGTTGCGAGCTTCAGGATTTTACCTTCCTTCATAAAGGCGATTCTCTGACACATGATCTCGGCTTCCTGCATATTGTGAGTTGTCAGCAAAATCGTCGCCTTGGTGGCATGAAAAATCTTTAAGATGTTTTCGCGAATGAAAATGGCCGCGTCCGGATCAAGGCCAGCGGAAGGCTCATCGAGAAAGATGATCTTGGGATCATTAAGAAGCGCTTTGGCCAAAGAAAGCTTTTGCTTTGTCCCGCTGGAGAGCTCATCAAAACGTTGATCGCGGTATTTTTCAATACCCATGGTCTCAATGGTATCGCGAACTTTGTTTTTTAAAGCCTGTCCACTGAGCCCATAAAGCCTGCCGTAGAATTTTAAATTTTCTTCAACCGTCAAACTCCAGGGAAAATTGGGATACCCCGAAGACATATTCAGAATCCGTCGAATCTCATGGAAATTCTTTGGAATGAGTTTTTGGCCAAGAATTTCAACTTCCCCCGAATCCGGCAAAAGAAGTGTCGAAAGGATATTTAAGAAGGTGGTTTTCCCGGCGCCGTTGGGCCCCAGGATCCCTAAGATCTCGTTGGAATGGATATCGAGACTGATACCATCGAGCGCCTGGATCTTTTCTTTGTTCCTAGTCCGCGAGGTGAACGCTTTTGAAAGATTTTTGATTTGAATGGCTGTTGTCATCATGACCTTCCTTTTAAACAGCAAAGCCCTTTATGGATGTTCATCATAAAGGGGCTTGTTTTTATTGTCAACTAAAGATGAATCTTCAGTTGACGGTCCTTTTGTTCCTAGGGAAGCTTTTCGTTTTTAAGCGGCGCGTTAATCTCAATACAGTTGCCTTCCGGGTCGCGCAAATGCGCCACACGGATCATCTCTTCTTTCTGATCGTGAGGCTTGGCTTCGAATTTGACACCTTTTTCACACAGCTTCTTATAAACCGCATCGACGTCGTGAACGTCATAACAAAAAATGAAACTATCTTGCGGCCGGGCTGAATTAGAAAGGCTTTCTGTTCCTAAAACCTTCGTCATATTTTCTTTCTTAAACAACCCTATGATCAGATGGCCGGACCTAAACTCCGCGTAAACATCATTTTCAGTTCCCATCAAGGATTTAAAGTTTAAGATCCCGTGGTAAAATCGATAACACCTGGCAAAATCCGTCACGAGTAACCGGATGTGAGTCAATTTCATCGTTCAAGCTCCTTTTATGCAGGCTCCGAATGAGTCGTCATCCATTTTTTACCGCCCAGAATCCGCGCCAGCATCATACTACAAACGTTATCGCCTGTCGCATTGATCATCGTGGCGGGCGGATCGACAAGCGTCCCCACCATGGAAATGATGGGGAGCGCTTCCATGGGAAAACCATAAAGGGACACAATCAGGATCTCCCCGATAAATCCTCCGCCGGGAATGCCGGCCATCACCGTTCCGCTCAGTAATGCAATGCCGACGGCTGTCAGAATCGTTCCCGCTCCGGTAAAATCCATTTTAAAAAGCCCGAAAAGAAGAGCGATCTTTAATACCGCGGCAAGGCATGAACCATCCATGTGAATGGTCGCGCCAATGGGGATGACAACTTCGCGGATATCTTTGGGGACCCCGATTTTCCTGGCGGCTTCCAGGTTGACCGGAATCGTCGCGACACTGCTGCTCGTCGCAAGTGATGTCAAGGCGGCCGGAATAATGTTGGCCCAGAAACTTTTGACCGCATGAATCCGGCCGGCCAAATAAGCATAAGCCGTAAAACCGATAAAGAAATATAAAATGGAAAGCGGGTAATACAAAGCCATCGCGCGCAAGTAAGAACCCAAAAGCTGCGGCCCGAAAATCCCGACAAGATAGGCAAAGTAAGCGCCCAAACCCACCGGCGCATAAAGCATGATCAAAGAAATGGCCTTCATCATCACGTCATTTCCGGAAGATAAAAATCCGGCAAAGGCCTTCCCCCTTTGACCGGCAAACGATGTTGCCAGGCCGAGAAGAAGTGAAAAGATAATCAAGGCCAGCATATTTTTTTTGGAGAATAGATCCGGAAAATCAGAAACCGTAAACGCGCTGACAATAGCTTCTGAAACCTTGAGATGTTCCACGCCGGTGCTTTGGTTCAGGGCGATTTGAATTCCTTGGGCCGGCGGGAAACACCGGACACCGGCCATCATCAAAAAGGAAGCCACTGTTCCCGTCGCGATAAAAACAAGAATCATCGCAAATAAAATCTTTCCCAATCGCTTCACATCCGCCATTTCCGCCACCGCAGACGAAATGGAGAAAAATACCAGCGGAACAACCGCCGTAAACATTAAATTTAAAAAGATATCGCCGAAGGGTTTAAAAATGACGGCTTTGTCTTTTAAGAAAATTCCTAAGGCCGAGCCGACGGAAATAGAAAAAAGGAGGAGGATGGAAAAACCGTAGTTTTTAAGGAAAGCTGATTTAGGAGTCACGGGGTTTCGTATCATACCGCCAGTGCCAGGGCTCAAAGGTAATTCCGATGGGCGCATCTTTCGGATAAGAAAGGACAAATCCGAATTCTTGGGCGTGCCCTAAAAGCCAGCGGTATTCCTCCAGATCCTCAAACTCTTTTGGATTGGTCTCACCACTCACTCCGTCGGCATTGATAAAATCAATCGCCTGATGCGCGCTCGCGCCGTGTTCGCTGTAACCGGGCAGGGCCACCCACTTGACGGTTTCTTTGATGGAATAATCATGATTTTCCAAATAGAAGACAAAAAGATAAAGCTGGTAAGCGCTCGAGCGGTAACCGGATTCGATATAAAGATGCTTGTCCAGATCTTTCTGCATGGCTCCCATCATGCGAAGATAAGCGTCATAAACATTTTTCGGCAAAAACTGCGGCGGCAAAAATGCCGGCTTCCCATCCCTCTTCACTTTTTGGTCTTTGATGACGATCAAATCCTCTTGACCGGCCGCGATCCCTCGGAAAGGAATTTTGACGCCAAGCTTCTTAGCGTCTAAATTTCTAAACTTTTTTAAGAATTCCTTTTCTTTCTTTTTTAAAGGCGCATAAAGCTCATGGAATGTCAGCGTCGCTAAATTTTCCTTCTTTTGCCTTTCCTGGATCAGTGGTTCAAGTTTTTTTAAGATAATTTTTCTCATGGCAATGTCTTTCGTGGAAAGCCGGTCGAGAGATAATCCGGCATCAACCAGGGAAACGTGAGATATCAAGGAGGTTATTACTGTGAGGAATAATATTGTCGTTTTTCGCATGGAGTTTTTCCTCTTTCTCCTTTCCCTACCTTTAATACTTTACCAAACACCCGTAAGATTTTGTCGATGGAGCTGATAACAAGTTCCGCCCCTGCTCCTCCAGGGCGCCGCCTGCTGCGCCTCTCCTAACCGCTAATGAAGTCTTGTGTCCGCCGGAGCTTCCCCGGAACTTTGTCCCTGCCGCGGCGGCTTTCAATTGTTTGACTTCCTCGGCCGTCAACTCCCGCCATCTTCCCACCGGTAGATCGCCGATTCCCAGAGGGCCTTGTTGAACCCTTTTTAAGTAACGAACCGAAGAGCCGACAGCCTTCATCATCAGGCGCACCTGCCGCCTGCGCCCTTCGTGGATCGTGATCAAAAACTCGCTCTGATCTCCCATGTCCTTAACACCATGGATCCGGCAGGGCGCGGTCTGATAACCTTCAATGACAACACCGGCCTGAAGCCTCTGTTTTTTTTCAGGGACAAGTTTACCGCCGATCAAAACCAGATACGTTTTGTCGACGCCGAATTTGGGATGTGTCAATCGAAACGCCAGGTCCCCATCATTGGTGAGGAGCAGCAGGCCTTCCGTATCTTTATCCAGCCGGCCGACCGGTACAAGATGCTGAAAATTTTCCGGCAAAATATCCATCACCGTTTTTTGGGCACGTTCATCCGCCCTGGTCGTCACACACCCCTGCGGCTTGTTTAAAAGAATGTAGCTGAATCTTTGAGCTTTGACAATTTTTCCGTCGAAAGTGATGCGGTCTTTATCAGGGTCGACCGGTGTCGAAGGTTCTTTGACAATTCGTCCGTTTAAGGTGACCCGCCCGCTTTGGATGAGCTCCATCGCTTTGCGACGTGACGACACACCGTTATGCGATAAAAAAACCCGCAGGGAAACAGTCATTTCTTTTTCCTTTGATGACAACCTTCCTTCTTCTTTCTTCCTGCTTCCCACGTCCTTTATCCTTCGTTCCTCTCCCATCGTCCTTCCTCCTACTCTCACGTCCAACATCCCCGCCCTGTCCCTTTCTGGGGACTGACCCTTTCCCTTTTCCCTTTTCCCTTTTCCCTATTTTGAAATTACGGCGAGATTATAACATATTTCTGCCTTCCTTCATCTTTCGTCCCTCGTCTCTCGTCCTGCGTCAGAACGTCCCACGTCCTACATCTTCGACGGACGGAAACCAATAGGCTCTTTAGGCTTCAAAGTCTCTTCGTTTTCCTTAAGTAGCTGTTTAATGGCATCAAAGATAAAAATAATCTTCCTATCATGATCTTTAAATTTTTCCTCGAGTTTTTCAATCTTCCGTTCAAAATCCTTATGTGACAACATAAATTCCTTCAGCCGGATAAAAACTCTCATGATTTGGATATTGACATCAATCGCCCGTTGACTATGAAGGACGCTCGACAGCATGGCAATGCCTTGTTCCGTAAACGCATAGGGTAAAGTCCGTCTTCCGCCCCATCTTGATATCGCAAATTGCGATATCAAGAGTTCAAACTCCTTCCTCGTTAATTGAAACATAAAATCCTTCGGAAACCTTCTGAGATTCCTCTTAACCTGTTCATTAAGCCTGTGAGTGGGAACATTGTAAAGTGCAGCAAGGTCGTGATCCAACATGACCTTAAGGCCCCTTATCCAAAATATCCTCTGACGGATAAATTCTGTAGATGTTGCAGGAGAATAATTTTTACGTTTTCTATCCATGCTTCTATCTCCTTTCCTAATAAAAGGTTTGATATTTTAAGCTAGATAGTTCCGACGTTCTGATTCTTTTTGGATGTCGGAATCCCGACCCCTCGTATGGCTAAACTCTGAAGGGCGTCGGGAAAAACCTTGTGGAAGGTTTTCGCGGTTGGATTAATTTTTGAACAATGGTGAGATTATAACATACTTCTGCGGCTTACCCGGGCAATTTTGGCTATCGGTTTGGATATCGGCCAAAATGGTCCCCACTCGTTTTGCACATCTGGGGGTAAATTTGCCGGCTACGCTAATCGCCCGCAAATTTGCCCTTCGTCTTCATTCATCCGGCAAATAGTCCCCGCTCATTTCAATCATCTGGGGGCAAATTTGCCCAACGTCCCACGTCCTACATCATACGTCTCACGTCCCACGTTAAAACATCCCACGTCCTACGCAAAACTCCCCCATCAAAACCTGATCCAAACTCTAATCAGCGAACATTTGGGGGCGGGGGCTGGGCTTTTCTCTTTTTTGAGATCGCCTCTTTAGTTTTCTCAGCTGAAAGAGCGCGAGCGTGCGCACTCGTAATCACACTCTCTCCAGTTTGTCGTTCTATTTCAGATCTTGCCATGCCTGCGACAACCCCGCCTTCGCGCGCGACTTGTTGATTTGCCGGCAAGCTTTTTGGTTTTTTCTTTTTGGAGATCTCAGTTGTCGAGGCCTCGGCTAACATGTTTAAAACCAACTCGAGGTTTGTCATATTATCGCGCAGGTTTTGCTTCTTCAAGCCTTTGAGTTTCTTGTAGTCCTTAACGCTTCTGTCTGCCCAAGCTTTTGTAATTTCATCGGTCAAGATGGCGTATTCCAAGCCCTCTTTCATACCTCGCTCCCGCCATTCATCGGTAAGCTCTTTACGGACTTCAATACTCTTAAGCCTTTGGTTGATCCATTCTTTTGTGTAACCTTTCTTAAAATAGGTTCTCATGGCTCGTTCCATCGCAAGCTCGGGGTCCTCTGTTTCTTCAATGCGTTCATAGCCTACTTGCGCCAGCCATAGTTTGAATGGTTCAGCCTTGGGAGAAGGGATGGATTGAATAAGTCGCAAAAGTGTTTGGGTATCGGCAACATCCGTTAAGTAGAACTTGCCATCGGCAGCCTGCATTTTCAGTTGGTGACAATTTGTCACCGACTGGCTGCCTTCCTTTTTAAGCCTCTCTTTTAGCTTATTCCAATATTTCCGAGCGACTTGAAAACTTGGCTGGTCGGTCAACGCCTGTATCACATCCACAACAGAAAAATACCAAAGCTCTTTATCCGCGTCCCAATGACGGCGAACGGTACTTTGGTTAAAGAGAACAAGTGATTGTGATTTATTCATAAATTTTTCCTCTACTGGCAAAATCCTGATAAGGATTTTTTATGTTTTGCTGGATAGCCTTTGGGGGGCGCGGGAAATGAGGTTGAGCAACTTGCATGCGGTTGCCATTATAACAATGGCTTTTGATCAGGACAAATGAAAATATTTTAGGGCAAATTTGCCTGCGCTGCCGTAGCCTGCAAATTTGCCCGTCGTTTCAATCATCGTCAAATAGTCCCCGCTCGTTTCAATCATCTGGGGACAAATTTGCCCAACGTCCCACGTCCTACATCCTACGTCCCACGTAAAAGACGTCCTTCGTCCCTTGTCAAAACGTCCCACTTCCTACGTTCGATTTCTACATTTTACGGAATTAAGTATTGTGTCCCCGGAACTTCCCGGAACTTAGGCCTACATGCCAGAAATTTACATTATTTACAATGTTCTGTTTCTTTATGAATTCAAACCATTCTTTTTCGGTTTTGTAAATATACGCCATACATTATCCTTTTTTAATCCGCTCCAACCTTAACTTCTTGTCATAAGACCCTAACATCTCTTGAAATTCCGCATTCGAAATCTTACCGTTTAGCTTGAGCCAATCAAGAGCGAACTTACGGGCGATGATTTTAGCCACCTTTTTACTTTTCCAGTAATTCACGTGTGCCAGACCAAACCAACCGACATTTACTTCCTGATCTTTCAAAACTGCTCGATCGTAAGCGTCATTAAGACATTTTAACGGATAAGCGATGGGATCATCATTATCATAAATATTGACCCATCTCCCATCAGGATCTTGAATGGTAATCGGTTTACTAAATATTTCCGGGCCACCAAATTGTAATGAAAACAGTGCCAAAGGTGACCCCATGGTAAAGAAATTACTTAAACTTAATCTTTGGTCAAAGAGATCTCCGGATTTCTGTGCTGTCCAAACATAATCTGAAGCAATAACAGTTCCTAAACTGTGGGAAATAAAATGAACATGCGTTTCGTTCTTGGAGGCATCAACTAGAGGCTTTAATTTTTCTTTAATGCGTTCAAAAATTAATTTTTGCGCTATCGGATCACGATAGCTAATAATGTCATTAATAAATTCGGCAGCAATGCCCGTACGCAACTTTTCCAACATCGTCTTTCCGAGAAAGAACATAACAAAGGCAAATATAGCCATAAGCCATGGATTTCTGAAAATAAAATGAAATCCCGCAACAACCCCAAGATAAGTTGCCACCCAAGCAAAAATATGAGCTTTCTCTTTAAGATCACGCTTCAAGAATTCTTTACGGAAAATATCAGCGAGCTTGGCTTGATTGATTGCCAGGATATCATCCCAAACGATCTCAATAAAATTAAGATCCTTGGAATAATCTTCTGAGGTTTTGAGGATTTTTACTAAAATCCCGTTAAATTCTTTTGCAATCTTATCGGTAAGATCTTTAGAAAATCCGGGGCCGTTTTTACCGATTCCATGAATAATGGCGATGTGAAGTTTGGGCATGGTGACTTTAGTTGGCTACCATAAAATTAGCAGTTGATTAATTTCGGATTCGGTAATGCTCTTTCTACTTATTCATACGCCAAGTTTTAATGAAAACTCTTTAATCCCATCATAAGCAAATATTTTTCCATTGGCACCAAGAGCGGGCGCAAAAAGGTTGACAAATTTTTTCTTAACAAGGCTATCTGGATCTGCAATATGTAGAGCCTTCAAGAATTTCCCTCGTGCACGACGTAAACGAATGATTTCCGCGAAAAGAGCTTGAGCTAAAATGTCTGTAGTTGGCAATGAATAGCCTAAAATAACAATTGTCCTACATTTCTCCAAATCCAATCTCGCTCTACGCCAAAATTGTTTGTACGGATTACGGTCAATCTTTTTATCCCAACCGGGAGCTAAAATGGAAGCTTCCTCATATACAACTTTCTTTCCCCTTGTCCGTACATAGTAAGGTCTCTGCTTAAGACAAATGCCTTTGTTAGGATAAAGTCGCCAATTTATACTTCCATGCAACTTGAGTAAAGCAATTTTGCTTTTTTCTGCCCCCGTAGCTCCGCGATCCTTGTACCATCGCCTTGCCCAATCGAAATTTTTTCCTTGCGTCAGAACACCATAACCATCGTGAGGGTTCCAAAGTTTAGCGGTCTTGAAGGACTCCTCAATTACCAAATCATAATTAAAGGTAATTAGCGTGTCCTTAGGTCTCAATTGTTCAAGCACTGATTGATGTATCTGACTAAGACAAGGCACCATCGAATTGCCTTTAGCATCACATGTAGTATGAATATAAACACGCCGGATAAGCTCTGTTAAATGTTCTTGTCTCACATGCCAATCTTTCGGCTGATTCGCTGGTTTGGCAAATTTACCTATACGTGCACGAACTTCAATATCACGAAAATATTCTTCCAAGCCAACACCGCTTGTTTTTCCGTATAATTCCCAAACTGAATGTAGCACCTGTTGCGCAATTCGTTTTGTACCATGCCCATCAATAAGATGAACCATATCAAAGAAATTGGAATCAACAGGCGGGGGTATCAACTTTTCTTTAAAAGCTCCCGCAGTAGCGCCAGCACCAAAGATAAATGCAGCAGGATGAGTAATAGTAGAATTTGAGCTCATTTAATTACCAACTTTTACCAGACATTAACCTCGGCAAACTAGAATCACATTTAAACCAATCGTCCTATTCCGACCTTCTAACAGGTGACTATTTAGCTTGTAACTTTTTCTTTAATTCTAAAATCCCCTTCATCGACATGTCCCTACCCTGGAGAGGTGGTGGATAATTACAATCTTCTTGTCCCCAGATCCACTTATACACCTTTAATAAAAGATCGGGAGGTTCGCCTTTGGGGTTCTTCAGAACGGTTTTACTTAAAATATTGTCAGGTTCTCTTCCATCAAAGACCATTTTCAGTGCGTCAATAATTTTAATAGTCGCGGCGGGATTTACTTTGCCCTTTTCTTCTAAATCTTCGAAAATATTTTTATGAGAGATTAACCAGAGTGTGTTATTTGTGGGGTTATAAATCCAAACCATAAAATCATCTCGTTTAACCGTACCAAAAGTAAATTTTCCTCCAGGCTTGGTCACAACAATCTTTCTGCCATCTTCTAACTGCTCAACTTCGTATCCTCTATATTTAATCTTTTCCAACAGATGGTGAAATTCCTCCTTCGATTGATTCTCGATTCTCAAGGGAGTTAAATCAATCTCATGCGAATAGACATTCCTTTTTGATTGCTTAACAGTCTTTTTAATAGATTTCTTCATGCCTTAGGGATCATTAAAAAACTATCTTTGAATATCGAAGTTTCTTCTTTCTCTGCCGGTTTCCTAAACACAAACAAATGTTCATGCATAATTAAAAGAAAATCTCTGTCTTGCCCATTCCAATATCTTGTTGCAGAGCAATTATGCTGCAATTTAATAACATCTTCCTTTAGAATAAATCCAGCCTTTAAGAACCGCTGCATGACGTTAAATGCCAGAGGAACAAAATGTCGTCTTCGTCGTGTATCCCCCATTAATATGGCACAGTACTTACCAGGCTTTAAGACACGGAAGCACTCTTTAGCGACAATTTCTACTTGATCACAAAATTTGGTCAGACTGCTAAGAGCAGACAAATCACCTTCAACTTCTTTCTCGCCATATCTAATGATATTAAGATACGGCGGATGTGTCGCAATCAAATCAATAGACTCATCTTTAACGCTTTTTAAATCTCTAGCGTCTCCTTGTTTAATTTGAGGTTCAAAAACTCCTTTTTCGCCTTCAAAATCACAAGCTTTCGAAGCTAAATCGACCACTTCAGGATGAATGTCAAAAGCAATGCCTTTGCGCTTTAGAAGCTTAGCTTCTATCATTGTTGTGCCACTTCCAACCATAGGATCCAAAACCGTATCGCCCTCTTTCGAGTAAAGTAAAATAATATTTTGAGCAATCTGCGGAGCCCAATTTCCTCGATATTTGGCACTATGAGTGGCCCATTTGCCTCTATCAGGAAACGACCATACAGTTGTTGTTTGCACTTGATTTTCTGAATCTTTCTTGGCTTTCTCTATCATAGATTTTTCTCGATAATGTTTCGCAGAATGCCTTGCTCCAACATCGCAAGGTTAAGCAAATAATCAATATGGGTAAATGTTTCTTCCAATGCTTTCAACGTTGATTTCCATCCTGCGCCATCCGTAATCCAAATCAGAGGAAATCCTTTTTCGTTAAGCATGTTATAAAGTGATTTATATTCCCCAGCGGTAGATTTAAGTTTGGATCCGCCACCCCCATAAAAGTTTGTTTCGATAAGATAGACTTTCTTTCCATTGTTAACTGCAAAATCATATCTTCTGGAAGTCTTATCAACCGGAACATCAGCCCCAAATTTTGATTTAATTTCCTTAGATGTCGCTTGCTTTATATATTGATACCCATTGTCCAAACATATTTTCTTAATAAATATCTCAACAATGTCTTCCATCGTAGTACCACCGCGATTCTTACGTCCATTGCTGTCAAGACCAACTTCTACACCTGTCACATAATCGACTAAGTTTTTTATCTTTTTCTCTATAAATAGCTTGGATAAACCAGTCTCTTTAACAAAGAGTAATAACTTTTCAATATGCGAGTCGTCACATTTATTTTGGTTTGAAAAATCAAACTCATCATATTTCAATCCATCTCCGGTATATTGAGTAAGAATCTTAAAATTATTTTCACGATATGCTAAAAGGACGGGAATAACGCATTGAGTCGATGGGTATTTCTTAACAAGAAACTTGAACTCTTCTTCAAAATTATCTTTGCCGATAAGATAATTCAGAATATTAAGGTTAACTTCACTTTCCTTAATATTTTTATATACCTTTGTCCAATTTACGAAATAATCCCAATAGGTATTTGAGTCTTTGAAGTTTTCGATAAGATATTTGAAGGCTTCGGAATGACTGTTACAATTGATCGTCTTATAAACATCGTAATATTTCATTGAATCTCCTCGATACTATAATTCATGATAAGTAATTCTTTAATTACTCCGCGTCGATTAGCATTGCAGTTAATCATGCGCAAAGCTTTTAATCGTTCAATTTGATAACCGGTATAGAGTTCTTCAAAGAAATGATCGTTTGGATTAATATTCTTGGGGTCAGAATTGCTCAATACAATTTTTGCACCAATCTTCTTTAATTTATCACAAACTTCTTTCAGGCGTTTTTGATCCTCATCCTTAAAACCATTCTTGATGTATCCTGTAAAACTTGCAGTCTGGGAAATAGGTCGATATGGTGGATCAAAATAGACGAGAGATTGTGAATCTACTTTCTCGAGACAAAAAGAGAAGTCTTTTCGTTCAATTTCAGTATTTCTTAAAAGATTCCTAACAGCCAATAAGTTTTCTTCATCACAAATCTTAGGATTTGAATATCTCCCAGATGGAACATTAAACAATCCTTTTGAGTTGACTCTGAAAAGCCCGTTAAAACAGGTTTTATTTAAAAAGATGAGGAGTGCTGATCGGCGAACGATATTATTTGGAACATGCTTTTCAATAAAATTATTATACTCGTCTCTTCTTTCGTAATAGTAGACTTGTCTGCTTTTGTCAGATCGTTTTAAATAGGCATCTTCCAATTGAGACAATTCGCTCAACAAATCATGTACTTTTGATTTTATAGTCTTATAAGCTAATACGATTTCGGGGTTAACGTCATAAAGGTAGGCTTTACCGATTTCAAACTCCTGAGACAACCAAAAGAAAATTGCTCCACCACCGACAAAAGGCTCAAAATATTTCTCAATTCTTCCGGTTGCGACGATTTCCTTGGGTAAATAACTTCTCATTTGCTCAATAAGTTGTCCTTTGCCACCTGCCCATTTTAAGAAAGGCTTGGCTTTTACTTTATCCTGCAATAACAGTGACATATTTGACCTCAGAAATGGATCCCCTCCGCTTCGCTTCGGGGATTAATTCACCCTCCCAACTTACGTTCGCTGACTCTTCATAAGTTGGGGGCTCATTAAAAAAACCTCCGGCGTTGTGACTTACCGAAGGTTTGGATTTAAAATCATTTCTCGTGTTTGTATTTTACATCTCATTGTAATGTTGTCAAACAATTATTCCATTTTCCTCGCAAATCATTTTTAAATCAGTAAATAGTTAATAGTAAATGGTGAATAGGCCGCGGTCAAACTTGAAATCGGCGCTCTTGGGCGGCCCCGGCTATTTTACAGCGCAGGGGCCGCCCCATGCCTTGCGCTAATTATTCTTATGGAAGCGGCAATACGCTTGTTCCCATCCACAAACGAATGATTCTTAACAATAAAGTAAAGAAGGTTGGCGGCTTTCTCTTCTACGCTCGGATAAAGATCCTTGCCGCTAAAGGTCTGATAAATGGATGCGATCGAACTTTTAAACGACTGGTCTTTTTCCTGGCCGAAAAGATGCGACCCGCCTAACTCCCCCTTCATCTGGCGGACAGCTTTTTCGACCTCTTCATAGGTTAAGCGAAACTTCTCGCTCTTTGAGGTCTCTTGGACCGACAATTTCTTATAATCATAATCATCCAATATCCCCAATGCCAAACTATAATCACGGATAACCTCGATCAACCCCAAGGCTTCTCGATAATCCAATTCCTTTTTACTTTTTGTGCTATCGATCAATTCGATGGCGCGCTGTAACGCGTCCAGTTTTTGTTCTTTCTCTTTTAAGCGCTTTTGATTAAGCGCGTATCCCTCGATGAGATATTGCTTCAGAATATTGGTCGCCCAAATACGGAATTGGGTTCCTCGAATAGATTTCACACGGTATCCTACAGAAATGATGGCATCTAAATTATAAAGATCTATCTCACGCGTTACCTTTCTTTTCCCTTCAATTTGAACTATTCGGAATTTCCGAATAGTTACATCTTGTCTTAACTCTCCTTCTTTAAAAATATTTTTTATATGCTCGTTAATCGTCGGAACAGACTTTCCAAAAAGAGCGGCCATCTGAATCTGGCTTAACCAAACAGTTTCTTTCTCAAGTTTAACTTCAAGCCGGATCTTATTATCCTTGGCCTTAAAAATGGCGATTTCGCCTTTGAAGGGAATGTTGGTGGTGATTTTCTTCATAATGTCACATTCTCTAGAACAGTTGGTTAATAGTTGATAGTAAATGGTGAATAGTCCACGGTCAAACTGGAAATCGGCGCTCTTGGGCGGCCCACACCACATCCGCTTTCCTTAAGCGCGGGGTCAATCAGCTCTGCTCTAGTTTCGGCTTCGTTCATATATTATTCTGACTTGTGAGGCGTGCCAATTTTCCAAATCCCTTTTTCTAAAAATGTTTCTATGGTTTGACGGTTTGCTTTGTTTATCAGGTTGGAGTGCGATATTTTTTTCTTTTTCGCGTATTCAGACAGCGGCACGATGTGCATACCTTCTAAATACGCGAGCCTTTTATGATAACTGTTGGTGATGGCTTTGCCAACGATGTCTTCCATAATAGCGGTGGCATTCTTTTGATCAAATTCTTTAAACGCCTCATAATACATCTTTCTATCGATAAATTTAATATTGATCGGCACAAAACCTTCCCGGATAAGCAAATAATTATTTATGACTCTGCCAATGCGGCCGTTACCATCAACAAACGGGTGGATGTATTCAAATGTTAAATGCAATAACGCGACGCGTTTAATGATATTCTCGTGGCTGCTTGAATAATATTTGACAAACATCTTTTGGAGCCTTTCCACAACTTCTTTTGGATCCGGTGCTATGTGGCTGGCAACCCTCACCCACTCATCGTCTTTGCGGAATCTTCCGGCCACATCATCGCGAATATTTGAGATGAGCATTTTGTGCAACGTCAATATGACATCAAGGTCAAGCTCCTGCTCTTTCGCTTTCTTTTCTATATATGAAACAACCCGCGCTAAATTTTTAGCTTCAAAAATTTCCCTCTCAGAAATATATCTGTCCAAATCGATCTGCAGCAATATCTTCTCTGTTTCTTCAAGAGTTAAAGTGTTGTTCTCAATAGCATTAGAGTTATACACCTGTTCGGCCACCTCCGCCTCACTAAGCAATGTTAAAAGAGCCTGCTTACCAACAGACGCGCTATAATAACGTTCCCGTAGACCATGGATTGTATTAAAAAAACTTGATATTTTTGTCATATGCTAAGTATAGTCACTTTCACTGTTTTGTTGACAAAACAGTGAAAATGTTATAAAAAAACAAATTTTTCACTGTTTTGAACACCAATTCCTCTATAAATGCCTTCTTGATGACAGATTTCTTGAATTCCAACCCCACTGCTCCATCGTAGACCTTGCCTCCGATCTTGGACGCGACAACTTTCACGATTGTTTTGATCAGTGGAGTATGTCATCGATATTTTTGAAGGTTTGTTCGAACATAGTTAAATTTTACTCCATTCTCCTCGCAAATCATTTTTTAAACAGTAAATAGTTAATGGTAAATTGTGAATAGTCCATACTCAAATTTGAAATCGGCACACTTGTGCGGCCTTGCACCATCCGGTGCAGGGCGGCTAGGGATTTCTCTACAGGCCGCCCTTTGGGCGCCTGCCTGCCACCATTGTCGGTGGCCACCGACAATGGGCAGGGGCGTATAGGATTTGGCGAGGTGTGTTTTAACCTGGCCGGGTTTCAAGCAAACTGGGCCTTTGGGAAAATTCTTGATACCATTTTATGAGATCGGGATAACTTTCTTTTTTGATCAAATGCGGCAGGCGAAAGTTTGCATAACCCATTGCGCAAGCAACGGCAATGGATGCTAAAGAAAGGTTTTTAAGTTCAGCGATATGTTTATCAAAATATTTGAGCGCGCGATGGATCGAATCTTCCTGAGTTTGAATAAACGGCGCGTGAAAATCACCGGGGTGGCGGTTTTTTTCCATGTACGCCGCAATCGATGCATCCATGATGCCATCGGCAATGGCTTCCAGGTGAAGCACGCGCAATCGTTCCTTGGGATCTTGCGGGATCAGACGCGGCGATTCTTTAAGATTGTCAAGATACGCGCAAATGACCGGGCTGTCACAAAGCGTTTCTCCATGATCGAAAATAAGCGTCGGGATTTTTCCTAAAGGGTTGCTTGTTGTCAGGCGATCGGATTTATTTATCAAATCCTCTTCAAGAAGTTCCATCGTGATTTTTTTCTCGAGCGTAACGATCCTCACCTTTCTGGCATACGGCGAGCGTTTGGTATAGAGAAGTTTCATATACTTACTCTCCCGATGAATTTGTTTGTTGGGGCGACGCCCCATTAAGATTTCTACCCGAGCCCAACAACATCTCCCGTCAAACACCGGACAATCACGCCATTGCTTTTACGGATCATCAGGCTTCCATCCGTATCCACATCAACGGCCAATCCGTCGATCTCACCCGACGGATTTTTGACTTTGACGTTTTTACCTAATGTTGCCGACATTTCTTTCCATTTTTTTAAAACGGGTGTGAACCCTTTTCTTTGTAAGATCAAATACCAATCTTCGAAGCTGCGCAGCATTTCCTGAATCATTTTTATCCTGGAAAGGGATTCTTTTGTTTGAGCGCGAAGCGAGGTCGCTCCTTGCGGGAGTTGCGCTGTCAATGTGTTGACATTGAGTCCGATCCCCACAACGACGAATTTGACACGGTCCATCTCGGCGCTCAGTTCCGTTAAGATCCCGGCAACCTTGTGATTGTCAAATAAAACATCGTTTGGCCATTTGATCGCCGGCTGCAACCCAGTCGCTTTTTTAATGGCATCGCAAATGGCAACCGCCGTCATGAGTGTCAACTGCGCGGTTTGTGTGGGAGAAAAGTTAGGGCGTAAAATGATCGAGCAATAAATCCCTTTCCCCTTCGGAGACATCCAGCTGCGGCCCAAACGGCCGCGCCCCTTCGTTTGCCCTTCGGCGCAAACAACCGCGCCTTCCGGCTCACCTTTAAGCCCCAACGTAAAAGCCTCATCCATCGTTGAACCCATGGTTTCAAAATGAAATATTTTCTTACCGATGATCCTGGTATTGAGTTGGTATTGAATTTCGGCCGGGAAAAGCTTGTCGGGGATGGAGATGAGTTTGTAACCTAAATGCGGAACCGCGACGATCTCGTAATCATTCTCGCGCAGATCCTGAATGTATTTCCAGACTGCCGCGCGGCTGACCCTAAGCGCGTCGCTGATTTCTTCGCCGGAAATATATCCGTCGGATTTTTTCAAGAATTCAACGATCTTATCTTGCATGGACGCTCACAAGAATTGCACACAACACACCATCAGGCATTTTGCAAAGCAGAGTCAAACCACCACTTTTTTTGCGGTGCTAATTCAAAATTCCGATCTGTTTCATTAAAATAAGCGATTTGGGGAAGCGGAATGTCCCGTTTTGAGGGGCACGGTTTTCCTAAATGCGCTTCGAACTCTTTTGGAAACTTCTGGATCATGCTTGTAATAAGAATCTGTCCTTCTGTTGGCAAGAAACAACGCGCTTGATTGGTGACTTTCGCGCATTCATTGAAGATGTTATCAATATCGTCCTGAGTTCCCAGCCCATCTTCGATTCTTTTTAAATAACCCGTAATAAGACGCAGCCCCATATTGCAGGGAATACACTGGCCGCAGGATTCCGACGCCAAAAATCCGGAAAATAGAAGTGCCAGTTTTACGATACAGGCGCTTTCATCATAAACGATAAATCCACCGGAGCCCAAACCGCTTCCGGCAGCGCGCAGGGAACCGAAATCAAGCGGCGTATCGAATTGATCGGGCGTGATCGCGCGGTTGGCAACGCCGGAGAAAACAGCCTTTATCGGATATTGTCCTGGGGGGCCACCGCCAATGGTGTCAAGCAGATCCCGCAACTTTAATCCCAACGGAAGTTCATACATTCCCGGATTTTTGATATCCCCCAGAAGCGTAAAGATCATTGTGCCGGGCGTGTCCTGCGAACCGATGGACCTAAACCATTGCTCACCTTTGGCCAAAATATTGGGAACATGGCTCAAGGTTTCAATGTTGTTGACAACCGTCGGATTATGGCTGGTTGGCGTAAACCGAACGCCCTGAATGTAGGGCGGCATATTGCGCGGCATCGCGTCTCCGCCGTCAATGACTTCCAAAAGCGCTTTTTCTTCGCCGAATAAATAAGAATCCGGGCCCGGAACAACCGTAATAAAACCGTTGGGCATCAGATCGGCTTTTTCCATTTCATGAATGGCACGGGTCATGCTTTGAATCTGCCGCGTAAATTTCTTTTTGATCCCGATAAAAGCCGCCTTCACGCCGATGGCATAAGAGGCGATCAAAATTCCTTCGATCAAAGGATACGGCGTTTTGGAAAGGAGATAACGGTCTTTGTAAGTTCCGGGCTCACCTTCGGAGCCGTTACAAACCAGATATTTCGTCGGGCAAGGGTCTCCGCGCACACCTTCCCATTTGACCGCCGCCGGAAATCCCGCGCCGCCACGCCCGCGCAGTTTGGCTTTTTTGACCAGAGCAATGACTTCCTCGGGCTTCATGCCCCGCGCCTTCTTTAAACCCTCCAATCCGCCTTTCGCCACATAAGCGCCGAGAGATTCAACAGGCTTTAAATCTTCAGGAAGAAGGATTCGTTTTTCCAACGGCGAATTTAAGTTTGCCATAACCGTATCTTTTTTATATTCGTAAGACTTCCACGTTTGGTGTCATTGCGAACCCCGACGGTTTTTGTCTGCCTGCGGCAGGCAGGTCGGGGTGAAGCAATCTTTTTAAAGGATTGCCTGCCTGCCGGCAGGCAGGCTTCGATCTCCGGTCAAAATATTCAGTCTCGCAAAGACACAGGAATGGTATTCAACCGTGAAACTCCTAATTCGTTTTAAATTCTTCAACTTCGTGATGAGCCGGATAAAACACGCAACCGTTCAATGATCGGGGGAAGTTCTTTCAGAAAAATATCAACATGTTCTTTTATTGTCCATCGGCCCAGGGTGATGCGCAAAGAACTCATCGCCATTGTATCGGAAAGGCCGATACTGCGCAAAACATAAGATGGTTCCAGCGCGCCCGATGTGCACGCCGCTCCCATCGATGCCGCGATGCCGACCATATCAAGGCTCATCAATAAGGATTCTCCGTTTACGCCGGAAAATGAAAAATTAACATTGTTGGGAAGGCGGCTTGTGAAAGAACCGTTTAAAAAACAGTCGCTGATCTTTTCCTGAACTTCGTTGATGATCCGATCGCGCAGGGCCGTTTGCGCTGCCGCTTCTTCCATCATCTTTTCTGTACAAAGAAGAACGGCCTTGCTTAAGCCCACAATCCCGGCCACATTTTGCGTCGAAGCCCGGCGCCCTCTTTCCTGGCCGCCGCCGATGAGAAAAGGAGAAATCCTTTTTGATTTTCGAACATACAGCGCACCAACACCTTTGGGCCCGTAAAATTTGTGAGCGGAGAGCGAAAGGAAATCGACGTTGAGGGTATCGACATTCACAGGAGTATGCCCGATCGTTTGCACGCAATCGCTGTGAAAATAAACATTTCTCTCTTTGGCGATCTTCCCAATTTCGGCGATCGGTTCGATAACACCAATTTCATTATTGGCATGCATGATAGAAATGAGGATCGTTTTATCCGTGATGGCTTTTTTGATATCATCGGGATTGATAAGCCCGTCTTTGTCGACATTGATCATTGTCAGTTTAAAATCTTTTTTGGCAAGCTGATGAGCCGTATCCATGATCGAATGGTGCTCAATGGCGGACATGATGATGTGGTTCCCGCGCGAGTGAAGCGCATCCGCGACACCCAAAAGCACATGATTGTTAGATTCCGTGGCACCGCTGGTAAAGATGATTTCATCGGGTTTTGCGCCGATAAAATCGGCCAGCACCTGGCGGGAATTTTCTAAAGCTTTTTTGGCGTCCTGCCCAAAACCATGGACACTGGAAGGGTTGCCAAAGTGCTCAAAAAAATACGGCCCCATGGCCTTCTGGACCTGCGGATCCGTTGGAGTTGTGGCGGCATAATCAAAGTATATTCGCTGCATCATTTTTTTCCTTTAAAGAAGATTCATCATACAATCTTTACATTTTGTTGTCAACAAAAGGGGATGTAGGGAGACAATCTTCCGGCGGGCGGATAAAAAAAAGGATTATAGATTAGCTCTATAATCCCTATAATCGTTACCTGGCTGCTAAGGCCGGTTCTTTTTTATCAATGATAACCTGAGGTGCTTTGGACGCTTGCCTCTTGACCGTCATCGTATGATAATTGGAATCGGTTTTGAAATAATCTAACCCGCGTTCGATGTATTGGGCATCGATCCGTTTGGGCGCGAAAAACCTCTGACATATGGCTTTCGCCTTATCGATATCAAAAGCCTTGCAGCAGTAAACATCGATGGAAATATAATCTTTAGGTGTGAGCGTATGAATGACAACCGAGCTTTCAATCAAAGGAGCCCAGCCGGAAAGGCCTGCTTTATCTGGAAAACGAATTCCGTCGCTACGGAAGATATTCGGCGGCGCCTGTTTTTCCATTCCCAGATCCGCGACGATATCATCAAGGAACTTGTAGCACAAACTCAAATCATCACACGCTCCGGTTTTGCATCCGTAAAGATCTAAAAGTAATTGATACCCGAACACCTGGTTTTTCATTGCTGTCTCTTTGATTTTGAGCCTCCTTTATAACTTTCCCCACTGCTAACAATGAGTATATTTTTATATCAGATAAAATAAAATGCAAGAAAAATTAATTTTTTTAACTTTTACTTTGCCCCCGGTTTCGCCTGTCCTGGGGGTGAGCTTACCTCAACATCGCCGAGCGGCATTTCTGAGAAGTTTTCTTGTCATGATCAGTGTACCATCACGAGAACAAATCCAACGAACTCTTCCTAAAAATCCCCGATGCCGACGTTTCAGTTGGCACTCCGACTCCCGCCTTTGGCGGGACGTCGGAGCCCGCGGTTTATTTTTCGCCTGCTGGAATTCAATCATTACCCCGGATTTTGTTCCCGCCAAAGGTGGGGGAAAAATTTGGGATTAATCTTCCTTCAAGCCAATTTTTATTTGCATTTCTTGTGAAAGTGTTTTAAGATGCCTTCGTTCCACCCGCCGGACAATTACTTCCGTTAAATGGAATTTTAGAAAAAGTTCAAGCGCTTGTGAAGAGTGCCTTATGAAAATTATAATGAACGGAAAAATAAAATCTATCAAAGATAAAAAAAATTTAAAAAGCCTTATCGCGGAGTTTTGCCGCGATTCCAATCATGTCATTGCCGAATTAAACAACGTCATCATCAAACGCGATCACTGGGACAAAGCCGAACTTAAAAGTGGCGATACGCTCGAACTTATCAATTTTGTTGGCGGCGGATAACCCTTATGAAAACACAACAACAAACAACCCTTTCCGAGACACCTTTTGTCATGGGTGGCAAAGAATTTAAAAGCCGCTTTCTTCTGGGAACAGGAAAGTTTAAAAATAAAACCGATCTGGCGGAAAGCATTCTTTCCTCGGGCACACAAATTGTTACCGTTGCACTCAGGCGCATCGACCTTGAACGCCACGAAGAGAACATTCTCGAATATATTCCCAAAGAGACAACACTTCTTGTGAACACCTCGGGAGCGCGCAATGCCGATGAAGCTGTGCGCATTGCCCGTTTGGCGAAAGAAGCCGGTTATGGCAACTGGATCAAAATTGAAGTTATCAATGACAGCAAATATTTACTTCCTGACAATGCGGAAACGATCAAAGCCGCCGCCATGTTAAGCCAGGAAGGGTTCATTGTTCTTCCTTATATGTATCCGGATTTGAATGTCGCGCGCGAACTTGTTAAAGCAGGGGCCGTAAGCATCATGCCCCTGGGATCTCTGATCGGCAGCAATCAAGGACTAAAAACCAAAGAATTTATTCAGATCCTTATCAACGAGATTGATCTGCCCATCATCGTCGATGCAGGGGTCGGGCGCCCATCTCAGGCGTGTGAAGCGATGGAGATGGGCGCCTCAGCTGTTTTAGCCAATACCGCTGTTGCCACAGCCGGAAATCCGGCCACGATCGCAAAGGCTTTTGCCCGGGCCATTGAAGCGGGACGGCTCGCTTTTCTTAGCAAACTTCCTGTTGAGAAAAATATGGCCAACCCTTCCTCCCCCTTAACGGGGTTTCTTTTTGAACAATGATCACGTTAACAGAACTTAAAAGTATTTTAGCGGATTCTCGCCCCCGGCGATTGGAAGAATTGGCGCGGGAAGCTTATCGTGTTAAACTTCAGTATTTTGGCCGCACGATCTCGCTTTACGCCCCCCTTTATCTTTCCAATTATTGCAGTAGCCATTGTACCTACTGCGGATTTCACAGCCACCATCGCATCAAACGCCACAAGCTGTCCGATGAAGAAATACACAGAGAAATGGCGCACGTCGCCAAAACCGGCATTGAAAATATTTTATTATTAACAGGAGAATCGTATCAGGTCACACCTGTTTCCTATTTAAAAGAAGCGGTGGGTATTGCGAAGAATTACTTTTCGAGTATCAGCCTTGAGGTTCATCCGATGGATGTGGATGAATATCGTGAACTTTATTTAGCCGGAGCCGATGGGGTTGCGGTTTATCAGGAAACGTATGACCGCAAGCGATACGCAGAGGTTCACCTTTCGGGACAAAAACGCGATTTTGATTATCGCTTCGAAACACCCGAGCGTATCGCAAAGTCGGGGATTCGAAATATTTCTCTCGGGATCCTTTTAGGATTATCGGATATCGCAGAGGATGTTTTTGAACTTTATTCGCATCTTCAGGGAATGGAAAAACATTTTCCGGCAGTCGAATACAGCGTTTCTTTTCCGAGATTAAGAACCATTAAGGGATTGGGATTCGAACCTTCCCATACCGATGATGTCACGTTCGTAAAATTGATCTGCCTGACGCGGATCCTTTTTCCGCGTGTTGGAATAAACCTTTCAACCCGCGAAAGCCCAAAGCTGCGTGACCATCTTTTAGATCTGGGAGTGACAAAAATTTCAGCGGCATCCCAAACCGCCGTGGGAGGATATACGTCCGAAGAACCCGATAAACTTGACCCGCAATTTGATGTTCAAGACGAACGTTCGGTGGAAGAGATTATTAAAATGTTGAAGGCTAAAAATTACGACCCTATTTTGACTGACTGGCGCACGATTCCCGCAACGTTTTCTTAATCCCGGATTTTGCGCTCACACAGAAATCATGCACAAATTCGTGTGCGCAAAATTCCGGGATTACCCCGCCTGAAACGCAAAATCTCGAAGAGATTTTGCCTGGCGGCCCTACGGGCGAATTTTGCTTTGCAAAATTCGGGTTAATTGTTTCTGTGGAGAATCGGGGTCCCCTCTTGCGCCTTTGGCGCATCGTCGGGAGAAAACGAGCCTGTCTTTCTTTCCTACCCGCGATAATCCGCAAAAAGATCCGTACTTAAATATCGTTCGCCCGTACTTGGCAGGATCGCCACAATGAGCTTTCCTTTATTTTCCGGGCGTTTCGCGATTTGAAGCGCGGCGCACAACGCCGCCCCCGAAGAAATCCCGGCCAAAATCCCTTCTTCCCGGATCAAGCGTTTGGCATGCGCAAACGCCTCGTCATTATCGACCAGAATGATCTCATCGATGATCTTGGCATTGAGAATTCCCGGAACAAATCCAGCGCCGATCCCCTGGATCTTATGGGGCCCGGGTTTTCCTCCGGAAAGAACCGGAGAATTTTTAGGTTCAACGGCAATAGCCTTAAAAGATGGTTTTCTTTTCTTAATGACTTCTGCGACACCTGTAATTGTTCCCCCCGTTCCAATCCCCGAGATAAGAAAATCAACTTTTCCATCGGTGTCATTCCAAATCTCTTCGGCCGTTGTCTTGCGGTGAATTTCAGGATTAGCGGGATTCTCAAATTGCTGGGGAATAAAATATTTTTTATCGGTTTGGGCTAATTCACTGGCTTTATTGACCGCTCCGCGCATCCCTTCGGGGCCGGGCGTTAAAATGATTTGCGCTCCGAAAGCACGAAGAAGCGCGCGCCTTTCCAAACTCATTGTCTCCGGCATGGTCAAGGTTAATTTATAACCTTTCACAGCACAAACAAACGCCAGAGCAATTCCCGTATTTCCCGAAGTCGGCTCAAGGATAATCGTGTCTTTAACAATCTTCCCGGCCTTCTCAGCGGCTTCGATCATGCTTAAACCAATGCGGTCCTTAACAGAACCGGCAGGGTTACAAAATTCCAATTTTGCAACAATTTCCGCAACGCAGCCTTCCGTCACCTTATTAAGCCTGACCAGCGGCGTTTTTCCGATCAGCTCTGTAATATCCCTGGCGATTTTCATGAAGTTTTTCCCTCCCTGGCTATTGGTTTAATATTTTGTTTTTTAAAGCTCTGCTTTCTGATGACTCCGATTCTTTAAATAGATCATGAGAATAGAGATTGCCGCTGGCGTCACACCCGAGATGCGATTCGCCTGGCCGAGCGTTTCGGGCCTGAATTTCTTCAGCTTTTGTTTGATCTCCAGGGAAACACTGTGCACACTATCATAATCCATATCGGAGGGAATCTTGATATTCTCAATATGCTTAAACCGTTCGACATCTTTCAATTGCCGTCGGATAAAACCTTCATATTTGATTTCGTATTCAACCTGGTCAATGACCGGGGCCGCGAGCTTTTTTAGATTCCCATCATGGGGCGCGATCAATTTGTACGTCACACCGGGGCGTTTTAAGATTTCTCGCAACGAAAGATGCTGCTTAAGAGGCTGGAGTTTTCGTCGTTTCAATGCCCTATCCAGCGCAGAGCCCGGCCCTAAGCGCGTAGAATTTAAGTGCTCAATTTCTTTTTTGATCGTGACATATTTCTTTGCAATCTTTTCAAAATCTCTTTTTTCAATCAATCCAAATTCGTGCCCGTAATGCGAGAGGCGTTTATCCGCATTATCTTCTCTAATCACAAGGCGGTATTCCACGCGTGACGTAAACATGCGATAAGGTTCTTCCGTCCCCTTTGTGACAAGATCATCAATTAAGACTCCGATGTAGCTTTCATGACGGCCCAGGACAAATGGTTTTTTATTCTGAGCCTTTAAGGCCGCGTTGATTCCGGCCATAATTCCCTGCGCTGCGGCCTCTTCATAACCGGTCGTTCCGTTGATCTGGCCGGCGAAGAAAAGCCCCTGAACTTTTTTCGTCTCCAGGCTCGCGTAAAGTTCTGTCGGCGGAATAATACCGTGTTCAATCGCGTAACCCGGGCGCATCAGGCGCGCTTTTTGAAGGCCGGGAATAGAATGGACCATTTTCACCTGGATTTCAAAGGGAAGGCTTGTTGAAATACCGTTGGGATAATACTCGTAAGTCCGAAACCCTTCGGGCTCCAGGAAAACCTGATGACTTTTCTTTTGAGCAAAGCGAACAATTTTATCTTCAATGGAAGGACAATAACGGACACCTGTGGATTTAATGACGCCCGAATACATCGGTGATAAATGCAAGCCGGCACGAATAATATCATGGGTCTCTTCGGTTGTGTGCGCAATGTGGCAGGGTAAAAGCTTTCGTGTGATGTTGCCCGTCGAAAATGAAAACGGAATAGGTTTTTTATCGGGCATTTGAACTTCTAACTTTGAGAAATCAATACTGCGGCCGTCAATACGCGGAGGCGTTCCGGTTTTAAAACTCCACAATTCAAAACCTAATTCTTTGATGCTATTGGCCAGGCTTAAGGATGCGGACTCACCGAAACGGCCCCCTGTGAAATTTTTTGCCCCGATATGAATGCGCCCGTTTAAAAATGTTCCCGGCGTTAAAACAACTGTTTTAGCAAGAATGGTCATCCCGCTTTTCGTCTGAACTCCCCGGACAAATCCGTCTTTGACAATGAGAGATGTGACCTTATCCTGTCGCATACTTAAATTTTTCTGCGACGCAATGGTATGTTTCATGTAAATTCTGTAGAGCTGTCGGTCGGATTGACAACGTGAGGAGCGAACGGCCTGTCCTTTGGAGGTGTTGAGTTGACGAAACTGAATAGCCGTTTCATCGGCGGCTTTGCCCATTTGACCACCGAGGGCATCAATTTCTTTAACGAGTTGCCCTTTGCCAACACCGCCGATAGCGGGGTTGCAGCTCATCTGGCCGATGGTTTCAATCTGCATCGTCAGCAAAAGCGTTTGGCAGCCCATACGGCTGGCGGCCAGCGCCGCCTCCACACCCGCATGGCCTCCTCCGATCACGATGCAATCATAAAAGTTATTTTTCATAAAAAGATATCGACGATTATCTCAAATTTTGTCCCGAAGGGGTTGCCTGACAAAATCCGGAATTATTTAATTTTTGAAGCTCAGAATGCGTAAAGCCCCTATAACATAGCGTCAAAATAACGATTTGTCAAATTCTTCAAGGGCATCAGGAAAGGAGAATCAAAAAATTTACCGTGGAGGACTGCAGGACTCGCGCGCGACAAGTTCGGGTAATAATTTAATTTTCACGGGAGAGGAGGATTTGCCGGTCACAATCGCATTGAGATAACGGACAGAATCTTCCGCCATTTTAAAAAGCGGCTGGCGGATCGTTGTCAGGGACACGGAGCCATAAATGGCCGCCGGGTTATCATCAAAACCGATCACAGAGATATCCTCAGGAATTTTAAGCCCCTTCTCAAAAATAACCGCGATCACTTCGAGCGCCATATCATCACTGGAGGCAAAAATGGCGGTCGGACGATTTTTAGAAGATAAGAACTGCTCGGCTGCAATCCGCGCGGACCGCCTTGAATAATCTCCTTTATAAACATATTCCTCCGGCAGATCAATGTTTTTTTTCTTTAAAGCCTCCGTAAATCCTTCATAACGATGAAGGCCGGATTGCGTACTCAAAGCGCCGGTGATCATCGCAATCTTTTTATGTCCCAGGCCTGTTAAATACTCCGCGGCAATTTTCGCGCCCGCATGATTATCAACGCCGATATAATTGATATTGATATCATCGGCAATGTGATTAATAACGAAGGCGGGAATCCCTTCTTTGATGGCCGATTCCACCTGATTGCGGTTGTTGATGATATCCGCAAAAATAATCCCGCTGACATTGCTGGTATTGAGAGGATTGTGCCCATCCGTAATATGAAAAATCAGATCAAGCTTAAGAGATTCACAGGCGTGGCCTACCCCACGAATGAGTTCAATGGCATAAAATGAATAAAAAATTCCCGGATAACCGGGCATGACAAGGCCCATCGTATTATTATGGCCCCGCGCTAATCTTTGCGCGCTGACATTCGGGCGAAAGCCTAATTCCGCAACGACTTTTTCAACTTTTAAACGATTATCTTCGGTAACGGTAGGAAAATGATTGATAACGCGGGAAACGGTTGTGATGGAAACCCCTGCTTGAGCGGCAACATCTTCGATGCTAACCTTTTTCTTCTGATTTTTCAATGTCTACCCCGACGCAGAACCCATGCCCGTCAGAACATGGATGAAGTGTCACCGAAACGCGAGGCGTTCCGGTTGGGATTCCGCTCCTTGGAATCCCGAAGGAAAAGATACTCCGAGCGTGAGTCCGGAGGGCTTCACCTGACGACAACATCGCCAATATCAATGGCACCTTTTTGTTTGATATCTGCCGCGCTAATGGCCTTACGGACCTGGATGACTTCCAGGGTCGAAACTTTTTCTTCTCCGTGGTAAACATCCAGGCTATCACCAACATGAATACCGGAATCTTCTCCCAGATCAACGACAACAAAATTATTAGCTTTATTCACGCTTAAAACACGGCCTTTAAGGCCCTCCGTCAATTTGTCTGATCCACTTTTTAAAGATACTTTCTCTTCCAATTTTGGTTTCGGTTTATTTTCTGCTGTTAAATTGACACTGACAATAATCGGAGGAAGTTCAATTTCTTTCATTGTTCTTGATGAGGGGGTCATCGTTGGCGATGAACCTGGCGTCGCCAGGGCGCCTGGTGTTACGGATGCTGAGTCCGTAGTCATGCTGCTCGATGGCGGCACCGCTGCGGATTTAAGAGAAGCTGAGGGGGCTGAATTGTCCGTCGCGGACTTGATTTTATGATCAATGCTTTTTTGAATGTCCATCACCTCATTGGCACGCTCTTGAAGCATATTTTCTGTGGATGTCAGTTTTTTATCGATGGATTCTTTTTCGGTTGTTAATTTTGCAATATTCTTTTCTAAGGCAAGTTTTTCCGTTGTTAAACCCTTCACCTGTCCGCGCAAGGCGGCATTGTCCTCGCGAAGATTGTTTGAGCTTTCACCGATAAGACGTTTATCGTTTTTTTCACGGGTTAATTCAACGGAAAGAGTATTGGCCAATTCTTCGGAATATTTAATACGCCGGTCGATATCGGACCTATCAGCCCTCAGCTGATCCAATTCAAGTGCTAAATCAGAATTTATCTTTTTTAATTCTGCCAGTTCCATAACACCACTGTTCAATTGCCCCTGCAAACCTTTGATCTTAATTTCGAGGCCGGCTTTTTCTTTTAAAACACTCGCCCAGTACTTTTCCTGTCCTGCCGGTAAAGCCGCATTGGGCAATTCCATCGGTTGGGAAAATTGAGGCTGAGAGGCTATTTCTGAGGGGGCTATCCCAGCAGGGGCTGCCGGGGAAGGCCCGGGCTTCTCTTGGAGTTTTGCCAGAAGTTGATTGCGCTCGCGTTTGAGATCGTCGACTTTTCCTTTCCAATCGTCACGTTCGGCTATCAATGAATTTACGCGGCCGCTTAAATCGCTAAATTGTTCTTGAATTTTTTGCTCGTTGCCTTGCGCTTCCCTTAACTGCTCTTGAAGTTTTTTGTTGTCATCAACAAACTTCTTTTCTTTTTCCTTATATGACTTAACTTCCCCTTCGAGCTTGACCTTCGATTGCTCGATGGTCGTTTTCTGTTGCAAAAGGGAGAGCCCGAAGACACCGCTGGCGATCAATAAAATCACGAGCAAAACAAAAACTAACTTCGCCACTTTTGACATAAATTTAAATCTCCTTCGTTGATCCCAATATTTTGCACGCACACACAAAATATGTACAAAATATTGGGATTAACCCTGTGCCGACCCATCGAAGACGGGTCTGGTTCGGCCCTTTGGGCGCCCGCCTTTGGTGGGACAAAGTCCGGGTTGATTTCCCTCATCGTAGTGGAATCACTATATCAGACTATTTTTTTTCATACAATAAAAAAGGATATTTTTTTATCCCGGATTTTGCGCTCACACAGAAATCATGCACAAATTCGTGCGCGCAAAATTCCGGGATTACCCCGCCTGAAGCGCAAAATCTCGAGGAGATTTTGCCCGGCGGCCCTACGGGCGAATTTTGCTTTGCAAAATTAGGGTTTATTAAATTTTACGGTTATCCGATCAAATAGAAAAGTTAAGCGGCCCTCCCTCCGCTCCGCCACGGTTCGTGGCGGAGCGGAGGGAGGGCCGCTTCGATTCACAAAAAATTCTAACGAATATTTCAGTAACGGTTATTCGTATTGAATATCATCCAAATAAAACACGCACGCTTCTTGATTGACATCCACATTTGCGGCCCAGGAGAATCCTCCGCTGATGTAGGATAGGTCTTTCCCGCGCAAATCAATGGTGTATTGCTGCCATTCCGGTGTTAAGACAACCGGGCCGATCATGGCCGAATCGGTATCGGGATAATCACCGCCGATACCACCCATTTTGAATTCTTCAATGCGCTCTTCACCTTTATCGCCTTTGGCCCAGAATGTTAGCCGTGTCGCTCCTGTAAGGTCAAATCCCCCTTTACGACTTCCCCAGTTATTGGCCGGGTTTTGCCAAAATATTCCTGCCCATTTTGCGCCTTGCTTGGAACATTCCACATCATAAACAATCTTAATACATGATTTTCCTGAATGACAATTTTCAAGCCACGTATCCTGAACCGTTAAACATTTTCCGTCCGGCATAAATCCCGAAGGAACATAATGATTGTCCTTTGAGGCCTTATCCCTATAAACAAGAAACGGTTGAAAATCTCCCTGGGCTTTAATGTCTTGTTTTTGCAGAACTTGCGGCTGTGCTGTTCCCGGTGCTTGAGCAGCAACTTGGCCTGTCGATACCGTTGTTGTCTTTGATTCCATAATCATGGGTTGTTTTTCACGATTTTCACAACCTAAAAAACCTATCACGGCAATCGTCATCAGAAACACCAATCTCTTCATCTTTTTACCGGAACCTTTCTAGAATCAAAAATTATTCAACACTTTTTAATTCATCAAGCTTTTGTTTGGCACCATCGGCCGGTTTCCAGAACCAACCCTGCGGATCCCAACACTGGGCAAAAGCAAATTCATTAATAACCTTTTCATAAGCACCCTTGGCTTCTTTATTCTTGCCCGCTTTTTTGTAGGCTTCGCCTTGAATGAAAAAGCTCGTCCCCACATCATTCAGGGCCCAGTAAGAGAAAATCTTCTCTTTCGATTCCCATGGGTATTCCGTCAATGACGCTTGCATCTCTTTGGCTTTGGCTTCATAAAGCTGAATAGTTTTGTTGGTGTAAGCTAACACAGAATCGAGATCTTCTTTTGATAAAGCATCCCAGGCTTTGACAGTTAAGGTTTCTGAGGTGTAGTCGCCAAAATCAAGATCAGAACCTGATTCAATGGCGGCTAACTTTTCTTTGGCTCCTTCGGCAGGTTTCCAGAACCATCCTTTGGTATCCCAGCACTGGCCATAGGAAAATTCTTTTATGATCTTTTGAAAAACCTCTTTGGCTTCATCAACCATCTTGGCTTTTCGATAAGCTTCCCCCTGAATAAAAAGACATGTGGAAACATCATTGAGAGCCCAATGGCTGAAAATTTCTTGATTGGTTCCTTTGGGATAATCCGTAAGGCTGGCTTGCATTTTTTTGGCCTGCTCACCATAAAGTGCGATACATTTATTGGTATAGGCTAAAACCGCTTCGATATCCCCCTTTGATAAAGCATCCCAGGCTTTCGTCGCCAGTGTCACCGAGCGATAATCACCAAAGTCATAGGCTGACACTGCAGACGGATTTTGTAAAAATACCCCCACTAAAAATAACGCGGCCAACATCAATCGTTTCATTTTACTTCCTCCTCCTTCTTTCTCTTTTATGAGATGTTTAGCTTGTTCGTTGATCTATTAACGATACGATTCGTTCGTAATCTTCACTAAATATAGCTCAAAAAATGCTTTAATGCCAAAGTTTCTGATAAAGCGCGTAGCTTTTACGAAGCTGCCGCATAAAGGGGCTGTTTTTCCCGTTGCCCTGCGAACAGATCCCAAACCATTCCTCATACATGTATCCATCGGGAAATGGGCCGATGGCGCCGGCTGTTTTATCATGCACGGCAGGTTCGTAATTTTTCCACCATTCATCCAGCCATTCGAAGACAACCCCCCCCAGGGCATTTCCAACTCCGTCGGCAGAATCAGCCATATGAAACATCATATCCCGCCAGCTTCCTTCATGATAATTGGCCTGGGCCTGTTCCTGCTCCTGACGCGATAATCCCCTGGCAAACGCCGGACAACCATATTCAGAAATAAATGCCGGTTTTCCTGTCGCTTCAGCGACCTGTTCCCACAGGGATCCAAATCCGTAATCTCCACGGTAAGCATTGGCAGAGAAGATATCAACATCGGGACAATAGCGGGCAAAAATATCAAGAAAAAGAATATCACCGTTACAAATCGCAACCGGGTGCTTGGGGTCAATGGATTTGATCATCAAAGCCACGTCATTGACAAACTCATAATAGGCTGCGGGTTTTTTATCCGCATTGCAGGCCACCCCATAATTATTTTCATTGCCCAAAAGCCACATCAAAACATAAGGCTCATCTTTATGTGCCAAAACAAGTTTCCGAACAGAGTCCATCATGTTTTTCCTGTGTTCAGGATTTTCGTAATCCGTTCCTTCATACCAGCTTGCCCCGGACCCTAACGCGTATTTACCCAAGAAATCCGCAAGGATAACCCGGATCCCGTAATTCTTATACAGATCTCTCAAAACTTCCTTAGTCGGCTCGGAAGGCTGATGATAAACACGGATCGTGTTTGCACCCAATTCCTTCATTAATTTAAAATCCCCGACAATCGGTTCATCCGCATCCTGAACATTATTGAAGTTTTTATCAACCCAGGCATCGTAGGGGCCGTCGATCTTTCCATTATGATTGGCATCTTCGACCATCCAATTCGCCAGCGTCTGTTTGTCGGGGCTCTGGCCAACCTTGGTCGGCGCATAGGTCAAACCCTTGATGATATAAGGTTTGCCGTCCACGATGAGCTGCCAGTGATTATTTTCATATTGCTTTAAATAGATGTTTCCGTGGCCGATTGTCCGCTTCACTTTTCCGAGGGATGTTTTTCGAAACGACAAATTAAATTTTTCTTTGAGGACATCGATAAAATTTCTTTTTGCGATCACGCCCGGAAATGTAATCACAACATCATTGGCAATGTCGTTGTCAAAACTATTTAAGACCTGGATCCCGGCCCCGCTAAACTTCAAATTTAATTCCGAATGGATACGAATCAGATGGCGGATCTTGGCGATCGCGGCCTGCCCCGGATACCAGGGTGTGTGCCAGTAAGTCCATCCTGTTGCCGTCGGAAAATGAATAATAATGGCCTGATAACATTTGATAGCCTCATCATACATTTTGGCTTTTTCAAAGATGAGGCCCAGATAAAATAGCCTCACACCCTGCGGTTCGGGAGCTGTTGCCCATTTGTAAAAGGCCGCTTCCAAATCATCGCTGTGAACAAAGTCCCAATGACTTCCTTCCAGGCGTTTTTCTTTCTTGACCTTGTTATAATTGGGATCTTTGATGACAGCGCCGGAATTCGGATAAATCCCTTCGCCAACAGCTTCCGACAATCCTTTGGGATCTGAAATCTCGAATTTATAATTTTTTGTCCCGACGTTTGTAAACGTCCCATATCGGGAGTAATCCACAACGCCTTCCTTGCTTTTGAAGGCAAGCCGGGGCATTGTTTTTAAAACGGGCTTTTCATCTTTTTTAACATCTTCTTTTTTCGGTTGACCGGAAAGCATATCCAGACTGTTCTGGCTTTTTTCGGCCACCGACCAAAACCATCCGCGCGGGTCCCAGGCCTGTGACCATTTGTATTCATCAATGATCTTTTGGAAAATCACTTTGGCCTCATCAGCTTTTCCGTTGTTCATGAGCACTTCCGCCTGAATGAACAGACACGTTGCGACATTATTGAGCTGCTGATAATCGTTTTCTTTTCCGCGTACAGGAAAAGCGGAAAGCGCCGCCCCCTGCGCCCTGGCCTGTTCATGGAATGCCTTGATACATTGATTGGTCAGCTCGAGGGTTTTTTCGACTTCACTTTTACCGGAGGCCTCCCAGGACATACGGACAAGGTCTTTGGAGGAAAGTTCTTGAGCTTGTAAATAGTGGATAGTGGATAGTGGATAGGTTAAAAACAAAAGCAGAGAAAAAATTATCGCTTTCCTGCAGGCTATTAACCATTGACCATTGACCATTAACTTTTTTTCTTTCTTCACCCGATGATGGTTCCCGAGGAAAGACCTTTTATGATGTGTTTTTGCATGCTTAAGTGTACTACAATAATGAGAATAGCGGCAATAGTTAGGCCTGCCATTAAGACTGGACAGCCAACACTATGTGCTCCCTGAAACTTCATCAAACCTTTTTACAAAAGCATTAAATGTTTTTCACTCAATAAAAATTGTTAAAGTCGCTCCGTACACATTTGATAAATATTATTGCGCGCACTGAATTCGCTTGTTATAATTTAAAACTCACAGTAATTCAAGTAAAATATTTAGGACTTACGCACTTGGTGTCTTTGCTGAATATTTTGACCGGAGATCGAAGTCCTTCTTCGCTCAAGCGCTTTCGCCTTGAGCTTCGCCGAGATCTCGCCGAAATCAAACACAATAAGTATTTGATGAAGGCGGACAATCTATTTAAAAAGATTG
>Ga0209515_10000375_pt1 | contig 83833 bp, 52 predicted proteins | sample Subgroupgradi54m_FD_187454 | JGI IMG/M metagenome (GOLD analysis project Ga0209515, IMG submission 187454) | Subsurface groundwater microbial communities from S. Glens Falls, New York, USA - GMW60B uncontaminated upgradient, 5.4 m (SPAdes)... ...
AGGGACAACGGGGACCACTGGAACCACGGGAACAACCACTGGCACCGAGACGACAGGGACAACGGGGACCACTGGAACCACGGGAACAACCACTGGCACCGAGACCACAGGAACAACGGGGACTACCGGAACCACTGGCACCGAGACGACAGGGACGACCGGAGGAACGGGTACTACAACTGGAACTGAAATCGGAACGGGGGGAACTACTACTACCACGACCGATGGCAGTTCGGATCATACCAATCGTTCGGGTGGAGGTGATGACACCAATCCCGGCACGGGAGGCAACCCGAATGGTTTTAATAATCCAGGCAATGGAAGTGGCGGAAACGGTAACGATGGAGGCAATGGCAACGGCAATGGAAACGGCACCGGAAACCATTGATCACAAAGAAAGCTTGATGCTACGCCGTAGTCTTTTTTTCTTGTTGTTTACGGCCGCAGCAACTACGTTCTTGGGATGCCAGACGACTCAACCCAAAACCCGTGAAGCGAAAGCCGACACGGCGCTGCTTCAAAAGAAAACGGCTCCGTCACCCACCAAAGTGAATGAAACATTGAATCAACCGCAGCCGGGATACAATCAGGAGCCGGGCGAGCCCCCCATTTCCTCCTGAGCGGCCGGACCTCCGGCTTCGCTTCAGCTCCTCTTTCTTTTCGTCGATATAAAAACAATCGTTCATGGCAAAGAGGAAGAGTGTTTCTTTTGATTTAAGAGTCCAAGAGCTTTTCAGTCTCGATCTTCGTTCCCTCGCACTCTTCCGCATTACCTTCGGACTTCTCATTCTCTCCGATTTGGTTGTCCGCGCTACCTTTCTTCAAGCCCACTACACCGATTTTGGGGTCCTGCCCCGCATTCCTCTGATTGAACAATTCAATTCTCCCTGGCGGGTCTCCCTCCATTACATGAGTGGACTCTGGCAAATTCAGGCCCTCCTCTTTGCGTTGCAAGCGGTACTCGCCGTGATGTTTTTGATTGGGTACCGGACCCGGCTTGCGACCTTTTTCTCGTGGGTGATGATGGTCTCGCTTCATTATCGAAATCCGATGGTGTTGCAGGCGGGGGACTTTTTATTCCGCATGCTGCTTTTTTGGGGGATGTTTCTGCCTCTGAATGCCCGCGGGTCGGTTGACAGCGTCCTGGAGCCTCCGCAATCGAGATTGCCCGAGCGTGTTTTCTCCATGGCCACGGTGGCGTTGTTTGCTCAAATCGGTTTTGTCTATTGGTTCACTTCGGCTTTCAAGTTAAGCCCCGAGTCGTTTCCCATTTGGTGGGAAAAGGCGACAGCCGTCCATAACGCCCTGAGCATTGACCAATTCACAAGACCCTTTGGCTATTTTCTGCTTCAGTTTCCCCATCTCCTCAAATTTTTATCTCGTGCGGTCATCTGCTTTGAAATCCTGGGTCCCTTGCTTTTGATCTCACCTTTCTTTACTGAAGTCGTTCGGACCATTGGCGTGCTCTCGTTTTGGTTTCTTCATTTGGGCTTCGGCCTGTGCATGTCTCTCGGGCCTTTTCCGTGGATTTCCTCCATCGCTATGATTCCTTTTCTTCCAACGCTCGTTTGGGAAAATTTGGAGAAGGTCTTCAAGAAATGGAACTTCAACTTCAGGTTGGAATCTCTTCAAAAGGGGATAGCCCCAAAAGTGTCCCTCCTCCCCAAACCCGCTGGTTCGATCCGACTCTCATTATCGAAACCCGGCATCCTTTTAGTCAGCCTCAGTTTAATCTATGTGTTTTTTTGGAACTTGGGCACCCTCCAACCCCGATGGGACATTCCTCGACGGCTTCGCTGGATCGGGATTCTGACGGGTCTCGAACAACGTTGGAATATGTTTTCTCCCCCGCTCACAGAGGATGGGTGGTACGTCATCCCGGGCATACTCAGGAATGGGGACATCGTGGATCTTTTCAAAGAAGGGGGGCCTCTCACCTGGCAAAAGCCCATTCCGGTTTCCCGCACGTACGCGAACGAACGGTGGCGAAAATACATGATGAATCTCTGGATCAAGACCAACGCGCCTCACCGACTTTATTATGGAAAATATCTTTGCCGCAATTGGAATGCCCATCATCAAGGGGATTTAGAGCTACAGAAATTCCAGATTTATTATGTCCGCGAAAAAACGCTCCCCGATGGACGGAGGGAAGAGCCGCGGAAAATCCTGCTTTGGAAACATTGGTGCTTCAAGACACCTGAAGAGGTGACGAAGCTTTCAGCGAATATTGAATCTAAAATGGAAACGTTGCCGTCGAAGTCGAACGCCGGAGAGAAAACGAAGAAGGCGCGGTTTTTCTTGCGGGGTTAGGAAAATGACGATTGCGGAGCGAGCGGCGTCAAGACCTGCGGACCGAACTTTGGAAGAACGAGGGATGAAAGGTTGAGTTGCGCCATCTTTTGATTCTGAAATTTTCGGCTGATTAATCCGATCCGACCTTCACGGCGCATGATTCCAGCAAAGTCCCAATGCCGATGGACGGTATTGGCGAGATCGCTGATGGAACTTCCCTTGAGATACGATAGTTTGTCCAGATTAAAAATCCCCCAGCGACCGTCTTTTTCAAAAACGGCTACCGTGTGCGCATTGCCATTCCAGTAAACGCTGAAAAGGAATGTCTGATAGCCCCATCGTTGGAGGAGGGCCTGGGCGAATATCGCATAATCCTCGCAATCGCCCTTTTTGCGTACCGCCATCTCTTCCGGGCTTTGCCAGTATTCTTCTTGATTAAATAGAATCGAATCCTCCAGGTAATAAAAATTTTTCTGCATGTATTTTGCAAGAACTTCTGGAGTTTGAAGGGTTCGGGCCAATGCGTCCAGAGAAATCGGAGCGTCAACTCTTGCGGGCCAAGCGAGAGGGAGTAAGAAGTTCAGAAAAAGGAAGGTCGAGATTCCCCACCTGACAAATCCCTTGTGCTTTCCTTTTAGCGGGGCTCTATGCCCCATGGTCGATTGCCTCCCCTCCGGACCTGCCATTCACGTCGGCAGGTTCCTCAAGGAGAGCTGCTTCGACCAAACCTTCTTCAGGAAGATTTGGCAACCCGACTACCCTTGGAAGCTTTGTTTCTCGGCTTCAAGGGCTCGTGGCTTTGCGTCCCCGGATTACTCCGGGTTTGCCGTTTCAGCTCTTCTCGCTAACATCAAATACAGCTAACGCAAAGATAACCGGCAAATAAAGGATTATCAAGTTTTAGGCATTAAATTTTGTTGCTATAAATTGATAAGAATTGTTATCTGGGAAATGGGGTAAAAAAGAAATCAAGGTGAGTGAAGAAAATTTCTCATCATTCAACTCGTTCTCGTCTTCTTATTTGGAATTGGGGCAAAGTCAGGTTGACTTGTGATACTATTTCTCCTCATGGGGGTGACCTATGAGTATGCCTGGTCCGCTTGAAACGCTGGTTATTCTCCTTGTGATTCTCCTTCTTTTTGGGGCGAAGCGGCTGCCTGAAATTGGAAGGGCCCTGGGTGAAGGCATTCGGGAATTCAAGAAAAGCCTGCAGGGTCCGGACGACAGCAAAAAGTAAGATTACGCCCGTCCCGCAAGGAGACCGGCCCCAACATTATGATTATGCGCCCGTAGCTCAGTTTGGATAGAGCAACAGCCTTCTAAGCTGTGGGTCGCGCGTTCGACTCGCGCCGGGCGCAGAACTCGATTCTCCTCTGGCCGTTTGCCTCCTTTTGCCAGCCTTATCCAATTTAAAATATTTACCCTCAAAACTTGACAAACCTGTTCGGGTGGGGCATCTTTTCTTCAGAGGTTTTCAAGAGTTCGTTCTTTTAAGAGTCAAAAGCTGAAAAAGGCAAACGGTCTGAAAGGATCGGGCGCAAAGCTAGAGGCCCTTCGGGGCGGCTCAGCTGCCGGCATGAGAAAATTCAAAGCCCATCTTTCAGGTGGGCTTTTTTGTTTTTAGGTCGTACTTATGGATAACAACTCTTATCTTTCAGTGGAGGATGTGGCAGGGCGGTTCGGCGTGAACACGACGACCGTGTACCGCTTGGTCCAGAAAGGGGTTTTGCCTGCGTTCAAGCTGGGCGGTCAATGGCGTTTCAACCCCGAGATGCTCGAGAGTTGGGTGGCGGACCAAGTGACGATCGAACGGCTGAAAAAGGAAGATCGATCAAGGCGATGAAACCATGAACCTTCAAGAGAAATCCACCAAGCGGATTTTGGTCGTCGACGACGAGAAGCCCATTGTTGAACTGCTGGTCCGCAGACTCCAAAGTTGGGGCTATGAGGTTTTGACGGCAGTGGATGCGGAAAACGGTCTCCGTATCGCCGAGACGGAACGTCCCGATCTGATTCTTCTGGATATTCGGTTACCCGAGATGAGCGGCCGGGAAATGTGCGACCGATTACGGGCTCAGAAGGACCTTCCAAGAATCCCCGTGATTTTTCTGACAGCGCTTGGAATGCCCGAGCAGATTGAGCAGGGATTCAAGGTCGGCGCGGATGATTACGTCGTAAAACCTTTTCGGGCCGATGAGTTGAAGGAACGGCTTGAAAGCTGTTTTAAACGGTTCTCATGATTGAAATGGAAAAATCCACGCGTTCGACCCCAATCCAATCAGCGGATGTGCGGGCCACGGAACTTCTCCTGGCTTCCATCCCCTCCATCTTAATCGGGGTGGGCCCCGACGGCCGCATCACCCACTGGAATGCGGTTGCGGAGAGCATGTTTGGGCTTCCTGCTGCGAGCATGATTCATCGGCCTTTCGCCGAATGCGAAATTCGGTGGGACAAGCAAATGGTTCTGGACGGGATCACGGAATGTCGAAGGAAGGGCTCATCGGTCCGTCTGCCTGATATCGAATTCTCAAACTCCAATGGAGAAAAGAAAGTGCTCGGCTTTACCCTTATTCCTGTCCGTCAAAACCATGAAGACTTTGTGGAATGCATTCTTTTTGGGGCGGACATCACCGAGCGGAAACGGATCGAACAGCTCAAAAATGAATTCGTGAGTACGGTCTCCCACGAGCTCCGGACTCCGCTCACGGTCATTAAAGAAACGGTGTCCCAAGTCATGGAAGAACTCCTGGGACCAGTGAATGAAGAGCAAAAACGTTTTCTGGGGATTTCCTTGGAAAGCATCGACCGGTTGGGGAGGATCGTCAATGACCTTCTGGACATTTCAAAGATCGAAGCGGGCCGACTAGAACTCAAGCGGGAGATGGTGGACGTGGTGGCCCTCGCGAAGGGCCTGGTCGTGCCCTTCAATTCCCGGGCCCGTTTGAAAGGGCTCGAGATCACGACCCATTTTCCTCCGGGGGGTGCGCCCGTTTACGTGGATGAAGATCGGATCATCCAGGTGTTCACCAATTTAATTGACAACGCCATCAAGTTTACGGACAAAGGGCGGATCGAGGTCTCGGTCGTAGACAGGGGGAATGTCGTGGAGTGCAGCGTCAAAGACGCAGGACTCGGGATATCCTCAGCGGATCTTCCGAAGGTTTTTGGAAAATTTCAGCAGCTTCACCCTTCTTCGGGCCAAAAGGGGACTGGTTTGGGCCTTGCCATTTGCAAGGGCATCGTGGACGCACACAAGGGACAAATCGGGGTCGAGAGTCGAACGGGCGAGGGCACGACCTTCACCTTCACCCTTCCTCGTCACACGGCGAAAGAACTTTTCCAGCATCTCATGGAAAACGCAATCAAAGAGGCCTCGAAAGAAGAATCTTCCGTTTCTTTTATTGCTTTTGAAATCGGGAACATCGATGTCCTCCTTCAACGGATGGAACCGAAAGAAGCCGTTTTGCTTTTCCGGGATCTGGAAAAGCTCATCAAGGCCCACCTCCCGCCCAAGGCGGAAGCGGCCGTGAGGGACAACCGGGCTATCCTGGTCGTGCTCCCGGCGATGGCCAAGGAACAGGCCTTGATTGTAGCGGGAAGGATCCAACAGACCTTGGACAATTACTTTTCGAAACGAAAAATGGCGAAGCAAATCGGTTTTGCCTGCAAGGTGGTCACGTTTCCGGAGGATGGAAACACGGAAAAAGAGCTCTTGGAGAAAGTGGGGGGGATTTGACGATGTCCAAAAAGATTTTGATCATCGACGACGAGCCCCACCTGGTGGAGGTCTTGGCTAACCGGTTAGAGAGGGCGGGTTATGAGGTGGTTTCGGCGGTCACGGGTCGTGAAGGACTCGAGCGCGCGTCTAAAGCGAAGCCCGACCTAATCCTTTTGGATCTTTTGATGCCGGATCTCGATGGTTTCCATGTTCTGCGGGAGTTGAAACAAAAAGAAGACACGAAATCGATTCCGGTGATGATCCTCACTGTGAAAAAATGGAGCGAGGGCATTGAGAAAGTGATGAGCCAAGGAGCGGTGGATTACATCGTAAAGCCTTTCAATCCGGTGGAGCTCTTGGAAAAAATTAAAAAGGTTCTCTAAAAAACCCATGCCTAAGATTAAGCAATCACTCGGTGAAAGTTTGGTGGCGGAGGGGATCCTGACGCCCGAGCAACTCAAGCGGGCCCACGAAGAAGAAAAGCAGACGGGCCAGCGCCTGCGCAAAGTCGTCGTGAAGATGGGGTTTGTCGATGAGGAGGATCTGGTCGCCTTCCTCAGTGCAAAGCTCGGTGTACCGCGGATTGAGTTGGCCAACACCATCATTGACCCCAAGGTCACCGAACTCGTCCCTGAATCGCTCGCCCGGAAATACGAGGCCCTCCCGGTCCTTAAGATCGGCAACCGTCTCACGTGTGCGATGACCGATCCTTGGAACGTCTTTGCCCTTGATGAACTCCGGATGAAGACGAACATGGTCATCGAGCCGACCGTTGCGACGGAGTCCGAGATCAAAAAGGCCCTCGATGAACACTACAGCGCAAAAGGATCGATGGAGGAAATCATTCAGTCCATCGACGAACGCAAGCTGGGTTTGAGCGAAGGCCAGGAACTCGACTTGAAGAAGCTCGAAGGAATCGTCAAAGAGCCCGTGGTCATCAGGCTCGTGAATTTGATGATTCTCCACGCCCTCCAGGAGCGGGCAAGCGATATCCACATTGAACCCGAAGCCGAGGTGCTCAACATTCGAATCCGCGTGGACGGTGTGCTCCACGAAATTCCCTCTCCGCCCAAGCATCTCCAATCGGCCATTGTTTCCCGGGTCAAGATTTTGGCGGATCTGGACATCGCCGAACGCCGCGTTCCGCAGGACGGTCGGTTTAACCTTCGGATCGAAGGCAAGGAGATCGACGTCCGCGTCTCCTGCATTCCGACGATCCACGGCGAGAACATGGTGCTCCGTCTCTTGGACGTGAGCCATGCCCTTCTCGGATTGGACCAGCTCGGTTTTCCCAAAGAAATTCTTGAACGATATGCAAAGCTCATCGCACGTCCCTACGGCATCATCCTGGTGACCGGCCCGACGGGGAGCGGAAAAACCACCACTCTCTATGCCACGTTGGCAAAAATTAACTCCGTCGAGCGGAATATCCTGACGATCGAGGACCCGGTCGAATATCGTCTGCCCGGCATCCGCCAGACGCAAATCAACCCCAAGGTGAATCTCAACTTCGCCAACGCCCTGCGCTCGTTTCTCAGGCAGGACCCGGATGTGATGATGGTGGGCGAGATCCGGGATCGCGAGACCGTTGAAATGGCGATTCAATCCGCTTTGACCGGACACCTCGTCTTGTCCACGTTGCATACGAATGACGCCACCAGTGCCATCACCCGGCTCGTGGACATGGGAATCGAACCTTTTCTTGTGGCTTCCTCGGTCATCGGGATCGTCGCCCAGCGTCTCTTGAGAACCATTTGTCCTGACTGCCGGGAGGAATATTCACCGCCTCCTGAAACCCTTCGGAAAGTGGGTCTCCCAGCCAAGGCAGACTTCTCGTTTTACCGGGGTAAGGGATGTCGAAAGTGCATTCAAACCGGTTATCGCGGGAGGATCAGCATTTTCGAATTATTGATTCCAGACGAAAAGATCAAGAACCTGATTCTGATGAAAGCGTCCGCCGGGGAAATTAAAAAGCAAGCCCATGCGCAGGGGATGGTTACCTTGAAGGAGGATGGAATCCAAAAAGTCAGGCAAGGGATCACAACGGTGGAGGAGGTCCTGCGGGTGACGCAGGAAGAGTGACTGAATGCCAGTCTACGTTTATCAGGCGAGGGACGTCTCGGGCAAAAAAGTGTCAGGCCGGATGGAGGGCCCTTCCAAAAGCGAGGTCATCGAGAGGCTTCGCAAGTTGGGTTTTCTTCCTACGCAGGTGGCGGAAACGCTGGGGGCGATGGGCGTGGATTCGTTTTTCAATCGCCTGCGGGGGGTCGGAGGCGAGGAAATGGCGATGTTCAACGTTCAGCTGGCCAACCTGATTCACGCCGGCATTCCTTTGCTTACGAGTTTCCACACTTTGATTCCTCAAATCGAAAATAGAAGGCTCCGAGCAGCCGTGGGATCCGTTGCCCGGGAAGTGGAGACGGGTCAGAGTTTCTCTGACGCCCTTCTGCATCATCCGCAGATTTTCCCCAAGTTGTTTGTCAGCCTGGTCCAGGTGGGAGAGGCGACGGGCAAGCTCGATCAAGTCCTGGCCCGCTACGCCGACTACTGCGAGCAACAGATCGAACTTCATCAAAAGATCCAGGGCGCGACCTTTTACCCGATCATTCTCTTGTTCGCCTCCCTCGGCGTCACCCTTTTCGTGGTCACGACGTTGATTCCCCAGTTTGTCCAGATTTTTCTGAAGGCGGGGGTTTCGCTCCCGCTTCCCACTTTGATCCTCTACCAAGCGGGCAGGATCCTCCAGCAATTTTGGCTCTCTTTCATTTTTTCGGCCGCGGCGCTCGCTGTGGGATTTCAATATTATGCGGGAACGAAGGCCGGGCGATTTCAGATGGATCGCCTGAAACTGGCACTCCCTGTGATGGGCTCTCTTTACCGGGCGGCAGCGATCGCCCGCTTTGGGCGGACGCTTGGAATGCTCGTCGCAAGCGGGGTCCCCATTCTGTCTTCCCTGGAGATCGCCCGGGACAGCGTGGGAAATGAAGTGGTGGCCCGGGCGGTGGAAAATGCCCGCAGCGCGGTTGAAAAGGGGGAGAAAGTTTCTGAGCCGCTCCGGGTCAGCGGTGAATTCCCGGCCGATGCCCTCCAGATGATTTCGGTGGGAGAAGAGACGGGGCGCCTCGACGAGATGCTCAATAAGATCGCCGATTTTTACGACCGGGCGGTGAGTCACAACGTCAAACATCTGACCGTCTTTCTGGAGCCGGTCCTGCTCGTCGCAATGGGCTGCCTTGTGGGCTTGATCATGGCCTCCTTGCTTTTGCCGATGTTTGACATGCTAAAGGTCATCCGGCGATGAAGTCAAAAATCTTGCAATCAGAGCTTGGGTTAAGTAAAGTTAAGCGCAGGCCGAAAATAAATAACACCAGATTAAGGAGGTGAACGAATGAAACGGGGATTCACACTCATCGAACTCCTGATTGTTATCGCCGTCATTTCGATCCTGATCGGGATCGCCCTTCCGCGGTTTAAAGGGATGCAAGATGAAGGCAATATCGCCAAGGCGAAGGGGGAACTTCGGACCCTACAAACCGCTGTTGAGAGCTTCTACATCCACAACACTCAGACCTATCCCTCAGCGCTTGCTGCCGTGACCACGGCGACGCCCAGCATTGTAACAATTATTCCGGCGGATCCTTTCAGCGGCACGGGTGCTGCCTACGGCTACGTCCGCGGTGGAACCAACAACAAGTTTTACGTGATTTACTCCGCGGGACCGGGCGGCAACGGCAGTGCGACAATCACAAGCGACGCCGTGGCGGAGACGAACGGCTCGAGCTGTATTTATGCCTCGAATGCGGGGACGGACACCCAGCCCTAAGCTCAAGGCCGGCGGTTTTACCCTTCTCGAAGTTTTACTCGCCCTTCTTCTTGTGACGGTGGGCTCCCTGGCCCTTTCCCAAGCTTTCTCGTTGGGTCTCTTCGCAAGCGCAGATGATGAAAGTCTGCTCGTCAGCACTCAGCTTGCTCAGGAAAAGATGGAAGAGATCCGCAACAAAAGTTACGCTTCAATCGCCAACGAAACGCGGGCTGCTGTTTCCGGCTTTTCCGGGTTCGAAAGGGAAGTGGTGGTGAGCACGCCTTTGACCAGCCTCAAGCAGGTGAGCGTGAACGTTTACTGGTTCAACAAGGCGAGCGAGCTCAGCACGAGCCTGGTCACCTATGCCTCGAACCCCTGATCGAAGGCACGGGCTGACCCTCACCGAACTCATCATCACGATCGTCTTCCTTTCGATTCTATTGGGGGCCATCTGGATGATTTATCAGGGAATGTTCAAGTCGACCTACAGCCAAGAAAAGCGCACGGGGATCAAGGCAGAAATGGCCCACGGTTTTCCGACTCTGGCCCTGGACCTGAGAGAGGCTTCCTCGCTCGCAAGCGCCCAACAGACAAGCCTGACCCTGCAACGGGACACCGATGACAACGGGGTGGATGAAACGATCCAATATACCTGGTCGGGCACTTCGGGGGCTCCCCTGCAAAGGGTGGCTGATGTAACGATTCCCTTGGTCAACTTTGTTTCGAGCCTGGCCTTTTCCTACTACGACGCTAACAATAATCTCCTATCCTTTCCGGTGACCGCTTCACAGGTCCGGCTGGTAGCGGTCAACGTGACGGCCGCCAATCAGGACGAGACGCTTCAGTTGCGTTCCCAGACGCGCTTGAGGAATCTTTCCTGACGTTGGCGAAGGAGGACGGGGGCTTCATTCTTTTATTGTGCTTCTTTTTCATGGTGCTTCTCGTGGCACTCGTGGGGGCGCTCGTGTATTTCGTGACAAACGAAGCAAAGGACGTGGCCATTCAACGGGAAGATGTCCAGATGGTTTACTTGGCGGAGGCAGGAGTGGAGCGAGCTTTTCGCGAGATTCGGGACGACTATAACACGACCACCCAAACCGGCACGGCCGATCTGCGGGGCAGTGACACCAACAATTCGTCGAATGTGGACAACGACGATCGCATTCGATATATCGGCGAAGCAAGCGGCTCTGCAACGATCAACAACAATTCAGACATTGCCCAGATCAGCACTTTTGACGCCAATTATACGAGCACGCGCATTGTTGCCGTCCGATTGGCCGCGAGAGCAAGCCGGGCTTCGGGAGGTACCGGCGCCACGCTGCAAGTTTCCTATACGACCAACGGAAGTTTTCCGCAAGCCGGCAATACGGTTTTAACTCAAGCCCTCACGACGACGATGACGACTTATACAGCGGACATTACGGCTGACCGAACATGGACCTGGGCCACTTTGATGAGCTCCAACTTTAGTCTCCGTGCCGTGCGCACAGCGGGCAACCGAAACATTAATCTCGACGCGATTTTTTTGCGGGTCACTTACGAGATTGATACCAATACCGAAGCTTGGTCCACGGGAAGTTATCAAGCTTATCCTTTGAGCCTTGGCAGCGGGACGGTCCAATCTGTTTCCATTGTTGCAGAGCAAGGAAAAGTCCATTTGAACACGGCCTCGCAAGCTCTCCTGAGGTATCTGATGGTGGAAAACGGAATTGCCGACGCGACGGCCAACACCGTGGCGACGAACATCGTCAATTATCGGGCGACGAATAACTTCGACACGATCGAAGAAGTCCAGCAAGTGAGCGGGATGACGAGTGCGATCTATCAAGCAATCGACCAAGACATCACGGTTTACTCCAGTATCAACACCAATGCTCAGGGACCGGCCGGGTCCCGGGCTCCGGTCAACATCAACACCGCCTCTCAGGCAGTCCTGGAGGCCCTTTTTGATCCGCTGACCTTCGACAATGCGAGCGACATTCCCTCGCTCGCCAGCGCGATCATCACCCAAAGAAACGCCGCTCCGTTCACCTGTTTTTATTCCTCAGATTCTGCGGTTACCACGGACTTTTATGATTTCGTGCTGGCACAAGCTTATTTAAGTTCGGCTGAGAGGGACCGGGTGCTGGGAAACGCGGATGCCTCCGCTCTCATTCCGCAGCCGGGTGGAGCCAATCAGGACACGCTGACCACAGAACTTTCCTACGACACCAACGCTTTCAAGGTGGAATCCGTGGGCCGGGTCAACAATCGAAATTACCGGGTCAAGACGATCGTGGGAGATCAGGGAGGGCGGACCTTCACAACCTTTTCGGGAGACACGACCGCCGTGGGCTATCGTCAGGAGAATTTCGAGTGATGAAACTTTTTGGCAAGCCCTTTCTCGTGGGGATCGACTTGGGGTCGTCTTCCCTCAAGCTGGTTCAGTTTGCCAAGAAGGAGGGTCGATTGATTCTTCAGCGGGTGGAAATCCGGGAGATGACCGAGAAAGAGGGGAAGCCCGAAGCGCTGAGAGAGCTGCTTCACGGAGTGGATCTTCTGCGGTCTCAATTTTTCGTCGCCTTCAATTCGCCTCAAACGGCGGTTCGAGTGCTGACGGTTCCCGAAATGCCTCCGAGGGAATTACGCCAGGCTCTTTCTTATCAAGTCAAAGATTACTTTCCCTTTCCGGTCGATCAAGCTTTGTTTGATCTCGAGATCTTGGGTCCGGCGGAGGAAAAAGGGGTCCGAAAATCTCGCGCCGCCGTGGCTGCTTCGTCCCCTCAACCGGTTGACGAAGCAGTGAGTTTGCTGAAAAGGGCTGGGGTCACACCGTCAGCCCTCCTTCCCTTTGCCTCTGCCCTTGAGCGCCTGGCCGCTCGTCAGGAGGAGACAAAGGGTCTCACCCGTTGTCTCGTGGACATCGGCGAGCGCTACACGGAGTTGATTATCATTCGCGGCAAGACGCTGCTTTTTTCCCGCAAGGTTCCTGTGGCGGGGCGGGATTTCACGACGGCGCTGACGGGTGTTTTGGTTTCGGACCGGGGCCGGACGGGTCTTTCTCTTGAGGAAGCCGAGCAGATCAAACGCGAGGTCGGGATTCCCGCTGTCCAAGCTGAACCCGGATTGATTAACGACAAGATCACAACCGCACAGATCGCATCGATGCTTCAATCTCCCCTTGAACAGCTGGTGGGTGAAATCGGCCGCTGTTTTGATTATTATCGAGAGGAGACAAAAGACGAGAAGGTGGACTCACTCGAGCTCTACGGTCGAGGGGCCAGTTTGCGGGGATTGGCTCACGTTCTCTCCGAAGAACTGGAAATCGAGGTCAAGGTAGGGGAGCCGCTTGCGGGACTTCAGGTCGAGATGGAAGCCGGGACTTCTTGGAAGAACCTTGCCCCGTTTGCAGGTGCGATGGGAGCGGTTTTGGGCGGGGCTGGGGGAATCAATCTTTTGCCTGAGGAAATCAAGGCTCAAACTCAACGACTGGTGAGGCGGGCGGCTGTCCAATCTCTGGCGAGCGCGACCCTCTTGTTCCTCGTTTTCCTTTATATCGGGCTCCGGATCCAGACCGGAAATTACGAAAAGCGGATCGCCACGGCCAAACTGGAACGTTCCAGCTTGCGTCTCGAGATGGAGAAGGTGAGCGCCCAAAGCGTGGCCCATCGCATGTTGTCGGAGGAGCCTTATTGGGAAGATGTTTTTAAGGAGCTCAGCAACGTGGTTCCGGAGGAGACGGTCTTGACGGAAATCGCGATGAAAAACAAAAAGATCATAATCAAAGGCGTGTTGGCGGGGACTCAGAGGGAAACGATTCTTTCCGACTTTGTCCACAGCCTGGAAGCGGGGATTTTCAAGAACGTGAAACTCGTCACAAGCCGGGGACGAGCGGATCAAACGACGAGTGAGTTCGAACTGACAATGGGGGTGGACTGAAGTGGTTTTCGTTTTGAATCGTCGGCTCATTGTCCTCAGTGCAGGTTTGGCAGTCGCTGGGATTGTGCTCTATCTCAATCTGTATGCTCCGCTCCTGACTCGGTTCCGCACCCAGGGCGAGGCCTGTCGGCTGGCGGAAGCGGAGGTTACCGAGGCGCGGGATCTCATCGCAGCGTTCAAGGCGAAGGAGATTGAAAAAACCTTGATCCAGGAACCCCAAGTTTCAGAGACGTTGGAAGAAGTCACGCGGACCGGAAATCAGGTGGGGATCACTTTTGCTTCTGTGACACCCCACACGCCCGAAGAGGGAGAAGGCCACCGCGTGCTTCCCATCGAGATGGAACTGGAGTCCTCTTACGAAGGTCTGGGTCAGTTTTTGGGCGAACTTGATGATTTGAAAGGAAGCCTGATCACGGTGAGGGATTTCATCATCACACCCAAAAGCGAAGATCCGCTGAAACTCACGGCCCGGCTCAGTCTCAATCTTTATCTCGCAGAGGCTGAGCATGCAGGATAAAAAACTCATTCTCCTTGTGGTGTTGGGAGCCTTAGCAGTTGGGACGCTCATTTATGGCATCGTGACGCCTTCACGGACGAAGCAGGGGCTTTCCTCTCAAGCCGGCAAAGGCGCTGCCGCTTCGGACGGAAAAGCCACGAAGCTCCCCATGGAAAGACACGAGGCGAGAAGTTCATACCCCAGCTGGGGACGGAGCCCCTTCGTTCTTCAGACGGGGACTCAGGAGACGGGACTGGTCCTCAATGGGATTGCCTGGGACGAGAAAGCTCCCAAGGCCATCGTGAACGACCAGATCGTGGGGGTGGGGGATCGGGTGGCCGGCCAGACCGTGACAGCCATCCAAACCACCAGCGTCACCTTGAACGACGGGGTTCAGGACGTCGAATTAAAGCTGAGACGGAAAAAGTGAGCGGGAAAAAAGTTTAAATTTTTTCTGTCAAACACCCGTAAATTAAGATAACCTAATAACCCTCAAAGGAGAACGCGGACTTGGCAGCGTCCAAAGACCCTTTTGATCAGCTCTTGAAAGAAGCATTGGCCTTGGAAGAGTTTGAAGTCAAGGAGAAGGGTGTCTCCCTCGAAGAACCCCCGGCTGTCAAACCCAAACCCCTCGTCCCGGAGGTTCCCGGCCGGAAATCCGTACACATTGAAATCAAAACCTTCCAAACCGACACCACCCGAAAGAAGGTGTCCGGATCTCGGATTTGGGGATGGATCTTCTGGGTGACGTTTCTCTTTCTTGCGACCTACCTGACGCTCGCCTATTTCGAAAAGGATTCACTCATTCGTCAATCGGAGTTCTTCCTTCAAACTCGCCAAAGGCAGGCGGAGACCTTGAGGGAAAGCCTGAGGGAAAGAAAGAGAGAGGCGCGAACCATCCTTGATCGACTCAAGGCCGGCGAAAGCGAAAAGGAGCGCTTCGAGAAAAATCTTCAGTTTCTCAACGAAGGATTCGAAGCCGGAACGAAGAAAGGAATCCTTCTGACAGAACTGGTTCGTCACGTTCCAAGGGGAATTTGGCTTTGGGGGTTGGCCTTGAAGAAAGATGAAGTCCGGATTCAGGGTTATACAACCAATCAATGGCTCATCCGACGTTTCTTGAGGTCGCTTGGACGTTCGCCACACTTTCAAGATCCCCGCCTCGTCTCGCTGGAAGTGCATGATTTCTCACGCGGGATCGTCTCCTTCGAAATCCAATGTTGAACCTCGCGCTGCTCCTGCGCAAGTCATGGCTCTGGGGGTGTGTGGGCCTTGCCGGCCTTGCGGGAATCACTTGGGGAATCGAATGGGGATTGATTCAGCCTCGAGCTCAAGAATTATTGGTTTTGAGAAAAGAAATTCGTCACGTCGGGACCCAAATCAAAGGAATTTTGGCTGACTTCCCCGATCTCATGCAACCTCGCTTGGACCTGAAAAAACAGAAAACGGAACTCGCGAGGCTTAGACAGAAAACGGAGACGTTGCAGTCGAGGCTTCTTTCTACACCCGATCTCAAAGCTTTCTTGGCGGGCAAGGGCTTGCCTGACCGAGAGAACTTTTATTGGCAGTCCGAAATAACCGAAGAATCCGAAACAGAGTCGCCACCCTATGTGCGGCAAACCCTGCGAATTGACGCGACGGCTTCTTATGACGCCCTTGTGGCTTACATGAATTCGATTGAGGCTGCTTCACCCTTCGTTGATTTTGTTTCGCTGAAGCTTTCTCCCGACGAAGACCGCTTGAAGCCCCTCAAGGTGGAAATCTTGGCCCAAGTCACGCATTCCCCGCAAGCCAGGAGCCGTTGGCGGGAACTTCAGGCTCTCGTAGCTGCTCGGCCCTGACTCCTTACTGGCTTCAACCAAAAAAATTGAGGGTCGTACTGGCTTGGATCAGCCTGCTATTCCTGTTTGGCTTTGCGCACATCAAGGAAAGCAGTTTCAGGATGGGGATTCCTTTTGTGGCCTTAGGGGAATTGATTCGCTTGTGGGCCGGTGGTTTTCAGGAAAGAAAAGGGAAAATATTGGTGACCAATGGCCCGTATGCGTTTTTGCGTAATCCGCTTTACCTTGGCAACTTCCTCATCGGGATTGGAATCGTGCTGATCACAAGAAACACGTTTCTTCTGCTCGCTTTTGTGATCGGCTTTCTTTGGATTTATTCCAAAGTCGTACGTCGGGAGGAAGAGGAACTCTTAAAGAAATTTGGCGAGCTTTACCGTCACTACTTAAACGCGGTACCGCGGTTCTTCCCTCGGCTCTCGGCGTACCCCCATCGCACCCAAATGTCTTTTCAATGGAACCGCCTTCGGAAACATAGAGAATATTTCACCCTGGCGGGAATTGTTGCCCTTCTAAGCGGAATGTACGCTTGGGAACGATTCGTTCCAGAAAGTTGGGTCCAGTTATCCTGGAAGGTGACCCTCGTCGTGATTGCGATGACGTTGCTGACTTTCCTTGCCCTCTTGGAATGGTCCCTTCGCGCTTCTGTGAAAGACTGAAGATGGAACAATGGTTGGTTAAAAAATGGCGGGGCCTGATCAAGGCGCTGGTTCGTTCTCAACCCAAAGCCTTGACCCTTTTTTTGGTGGTTTTCATTTTTTACCGCGAATGGCGGTGCGGCCATTTTGAGAAAATGGGCTCTCAGTTGAGGACATTGAAGCCTTTTTCAATCGTTCAGCCTCTGCTCCTCTTCGGGACATTGGCTGCTTGCATGCTTTTTGGAGATCCCGTGTTGCTTCATCGGATCCAAACACTCGAGCATCCCTTCTTCATTTTCGTTTCTGATTTTGGAGGCTTTTTGGGACGGAGCACGAATCTCTGGATGGTCTTGGCAGGATGGTACGGTTTGAGCGTTTGGGTCAAGCGACCGGGTGGGTCTCAATTGGCATTCGGATGTTTTCTCTCGAGCGTCTTGACATCCCTTTTATGCCTGGCGCTTAAATTCACGTTTCTCAGAGCTCGTCCTGACGCGGGACTCGGTCACCTTTCTTTTTTTCACCTCGAGGGCCTTCTGAAGGACGAAGGGATTTTTCAAAGTTTCCCTTCAGGGGACGTGTCCGTCGTGGCCGGAAGTGCAGCTTTTTTATTCTATTCCTTAAAGAGCACCTACGGTCGCTGGCCGGTCCTGTTACTTCCTTTCGCCACTGCATTTTCCAGAATCAATGGAAACCGCCACTGGCCTTCCGACACGCTCTTCTCAATGGGGCTGGGATTGGCTTGCGCCAAATTGATTTGGGATTTAAGGAAGGAAATAAGGGTGAGCGACGGGAATTGAACCCGCAACCCCCAGATCCACAAACCGAAGACCCGGATTTGCCTTACCCCTCATAACCGGCCATTTTCCCTTCAAAGACAAGAAGTCAAGGATTCCCTGGCGCTCCCATCAATTGTCTTCAAATTCCCTGCATTTTGACCCAGGATGGACACTCTATGGACACCAGGATACGGAACGAAATTTAAGACCTGTGGGTGTGGGTTTAAGTCCCGTCGCGCCCGCCACATTTTTTCTTTCCTCGACAATCGAAACACGTTACTAACGGAAGTGACTTATTTTCAAGTAGTTACATTCATTCTGTCGAATTCGACTCTTTTTATCCGATACGACACGTGGAAAAATCTGCATGGATTTTTGGCTAGAGCACAGAGCTATTGTCAAATGTTGTGGATGGGAATCTTGGCATAGAATTTGTACTCTACATTGAGGAACTAAAGTTTTGAATCATTAATGGTCAGGAGAAGACGAGTGAATCGTTACAAAACTGTTCACTTAATAACACTTTTGTGAACTTGGTATCCCGGCCAAGGTTTGAATAAAGCGATGACAATGCTCAATGGCGACAAAAGAGGAACTCCAGTTAAAGACAGCCCAACGAGGAATCAAACTTTTATATGAAGTCAGTCGGGCTGCTGTTTCTAACCGGTATCTTGAAGAAATCCTTTCTCTCATCGTGGGATTGACGGCCGAGGTTATTGGATCAAAAATTTGTTCTTTGATGCTACTGAATGAGGAAAAGCAAGAGCTTGTGATTAAGGCTACTCAGAGCCTAAGCGAGGCGTACCGGTCGAAGCCACCGATCAAAGTAGGAGAGAGCGTAAGCGGTCGCGCCGTTCAGACGAGACAGCCCATTACGGTGCTCGATGTGAAGACAGAACAAGGCTACAAATATCCTGAAATTGCTAGCCAAGAGGGACTGACTTCTTTGGTGGCTGTGCCTATGCGGGTGAAAGATCGGGTGATGGGAGTGCTTAATTGTTACACGACGGAAGAGCACGAATTCACGCAAGAGGAGATTCAACTTCTCCAGGGGGTGGCTAACCAAGCGGCGTTAGCCATTGACAATACCCGGCTTCTTGCAGAAAAAGTGGCCTCCCAAGAAGCTCTCGAAACGAGAAAAAAGGTGGAGCGGGCCAAGGGGATCCTGATGAAGCGCCATCAAGTGGGCGAGATGGAAGCTTACCGGATGCTTCAAAAGCAGAGCATGGATAAGCGTCATTCCCTCAAAGAGATTGCCGAGGCGATTATTGTTTCTGAAGACATAGCGAATTAAATTTTAAGGGAAAAACAAAGGCGTTTTTCCCGAATTAAGGTGAACAAAGGCGTTCAGTGAAAACTGAACGCCTTTTTGCTTTTGGAGGAGTTTGATGAAAGAGGTCATCGCGATTATCCGCCCCAGCCGGGCGAAATTGACAAAGCAGAAACTCGCCGAGAAAGGTTTCGTGGCCTACACCGAAGAGCGAGTCTTGGGACGGGGAAAACAAAAAGGACTGCAATATGGCGGGGATTCCGGCCCGGACGGAAAAGGCGGGATTTCTTTTTTACCCAAGCGGATGCTTACCCTTTTTGTCGGCGCGAGCGATTTGGAATCCGTCCTCGACGTCTTGATCGAGGCCAATAAAACCGGAGAAATGGGGGATGGAAAAATTTTTATCGCGCCGGTCACGGATGTGGTCCGGATCCGGACTGATGAGAGAAAAGGAGCGGCTTTAGTTTAAACGAAGAAAATGCCACCCGTCGATTTTGAAAAAATCAAAGCGGAAGGCCTGGAGGTAGACTTCCTGAAATACACCCAGGAAGGCTTTGAGGCCATCAAACCTGAGGATCATTACCGCCTCAAGACCTATGGCTATTGCGCCCAGCGGCACGAAGGTTATTTTATGATCCGCATTCGGATCCCGGGGGGAGTGATCCGGGCGGACCAAATGGAAAGGATTGCCCATTTGGCGGAACGCGCGGGCCACGGCTCCGTTCACCTCACAACCCGAGGGAATATCGAGCTCCACTCCGTAAAGATCGACGATTTCTTTACAATCCGGGATGGGCTGGAGGAAGTGGGAATCACCACGCGTTCCTCCTGCGGGCACACCTTTCGCAATATCGTGGGGTGTCACAAAAATGGCGTCTGTCTGGATCAATGGTTTGACCTTTCCCCGTGGATTCAAAAAATTCATAATCATATTTTTGAAAAAGCCGACTCTTACAACCGCCGTCTCCCTAGGCGCCTCAACGTCTCCTTTTCGGGCTGTGACGGTTGTTCTGCGGACGCTCACATCAATGACATGGGTTTCATCTCAAAAAAAATTCATCAGGATGGAAAAGAAATCTACGGATTTGAACTTTGGGTGGCCGGGAGTCTCGGGACCGCTCCTCGATTGGGGCATCTTTTGAGAGAATTTGTGGCCTTTGACGAAGTCCTTTCTGCCCTGGAAGCCGTCACCGAGCTTTATTGTCTTCATGGAGAAAGAAAAAATCCCGCGAAGGCTCGTCTTAAATTTTTGATCGAGAATTGGGGCCTTGAAAAATTCCGTGCAGAGTTTGAAAAAATCCTCCATGAATTAAAGGCAAAACAAGCCCCGCTCCCGCCGGAACTAGCCGAACCGCAATTACTTCCCGAGACTACGTACATTGAAAGAATACTCCTCGGGGAAGGGATCTATCCGCAGCGTCAGGAGGGGTTCTACCGGGTAGAATTCTGGGTACCTCTCGGTGAAATGTCAGCCGGCCAACTCAAGGCCATTGCCGGACTTTCCCGGACGTTGGCCGACGGTCGGGCCTACCACACCCTGCGTCAGAACTTTGAATTCCACGGGGTCAAGAAAGAAAATTTGGAGGGCTTGCTCCGGGCCATGGAGGAGATTGGTTTTCGTCCCGAAAATTCGGATTCGATTTTAAATGTCGTGGCTTGCCCGGGCACGAGTTTCTGTTCCCTGGCCGTGACAAGTTCTCAAGGAGCGGCTAATGTCTTGATGAAAGAATTCGGAGGTTTGGCGCTTGAAAAGGACCCGGCCCTCCGGAGTTTGAAAATCAATATCTCCGGCTGTCCCAATTCCTGCGCCAAACACCAGGTCGCGGATATCGGATTCTCGGGAGGAATGACAGAGATCGGAGGAATCCGCCGCTTCGGCTATCAGCTCTATGTGGGGGGAAAATTCAATGGTGAGGTGGCCGCCGGCCTTCAAATCAAAAAAGGAATTCCCGATGATATGGTTTTTCCGACAGCCGAGTCCATCCTCGAAATCTTTAAAGAACAAAAACTTTCCGAGGAAACTTTTCCCGATTTTGTCGTCCGAATCAAACCCGAGGGGCTCAGCCCGCTTCTCGAAGCAAAGTTGCAAACCAAGCGTCCCCGGCCGATGGAGAATCCCATTGAAATGGTGCCGAGACATCGAGAGGGCCAACTGAGAAAAGATGGGCCGAAGCCCATTGGGAAAGAGGAGGAATGGGAAAATCGAAACTGCATTCTCGTGGACTTGGGGGGCGAGACGGTCGCCGTATTTAAAACCCCTCAAGGCTTCCGCGCTTGTCAAAACGTCTGCCCCCACGCCGGAGGATCGCTCGGCGAGGGGAATGTGGAAGGGGGGACTGTCACCTGTCCTCTTCACGGCTGGCAATTCAATCTCCAAACCGGAGCCTGTCTCAACGAGCCCGGAAATGACATCAAGATTCATCCTGTCGAAGTGAGGAAAGGGAGGGTTTTTCTCCATCCATGAAGATGATCCGTGCGATTATCCGGCCTGAGAAAGAAAGCGACGTCCTGACCGCCCTGGAAAGATCGGGTTTTTCTGCCTTAACGAAATGGGACGTATTGGGACGAGGAAAGCAGCGGGGGATCAAGATCGGTTCTGCCCGGTATGATGAAATTTCGAAGCTGATGCTGATGTTGGTGGTGGAGGACAGGGATGTTGAGCGCGCTATCGATAGCATCAAGATCTCGGCGCGCACGGGAAACTTTGGTGACGGAAAAATATTTGTCACGCCGGTGGAGCAAACGGTCACCATCCGAACCAACGAGGCGGTTTTATAAAAACAGACCTCGTCCTAGAGACGGGCTCGGGGAGAGAGCCAATGGAAAAGCGATTTCATCGGTGGAAACGATGATTCGTTTTTGGATTGCTCAAGAAGAAAAAAGACTGCGTGATTTAGCTTTGACACTTCCTTCCCAATCCAAGAGCCGTCAAGACAGCCGAAGAATTGAAACGGAACGCGACTTGACAAACGGGGGCCGCTCGTGACGGAAAAAGAATTCTCTCTGGTTGACTTTTTCTATTTAGAGAATGGCGATCTTCCTCTCAAAAAACGGGCCAATGAGGAGGGATTTTATGCTCCGGCAAAAGAGGGGGCCCATTGCGGAATTTCGGCAACCATCAGGCAGCGGATTCCCACGGCACGCGACGGGGAATCTCTCATTCCGATCGAACCGCTCAAAACGGGAGAACAATACCGGTTCCACTTTGATATGTCTCATTGTGTTGGCTGCCAATGTTGTGTGGTGGCCTGCAATGAGCAGAACAATAATCCCGCCGGTGTCCATTGGCGCCGGGTCGGAGAAATTGAAGGAGGGCAGTATCCCGACACCAAACGACACCACCTTTCTATGGCCTGCAATCACTGCCTCGATCCCGCCTGTCTCACGGGTTGCCCAACGGATGCGTACGTGAAGCTGGAGGACACAGGGGTGGTGGTTCACCGGGAGGAAGAGTGCATTGGCTGTGGCTATTGCACCTGGAATTGTCCTTACAGCGTTCCGCAATTCAACCCCGAAAGGAAGATTGTGACCAAATGCGATATGTGTCACAACCGTCTGGCTGAAGGTCTTGAGCCCGCCTGCGTGGCAGCTTGTCCGGAACAGGCGATTCGAATTGAGAAGGTCAACATTTCCGAGTGGCAAGAAAATCACGCCCAGGCCGATGCTCCCCATGTTCCGGAGTCCGGCATTACGATTTCCACAACTCGTATCACACTTCCAAAAGACATTCCCCAGGAAGTGTTAAAGGCCAATCGTCACCGGATCGAACCCGAGAAGGCGCATACCCCCCTTATTTTTATGACGGTCCTCACGCAGCTAGCTGCCGGCGGTTTTCTCACGCTTTGGCTTGGAGAACTTCTCTCCCACGTTTTTGATTTTCTGAAACCCCTGCAAGATTTCCTCGGATTTGGAGCCTCCGGTATTCTCACCGTGACCGCGGTAGCACTTTTGGCTTCCGTCCTTCATTTGGGGCGTCCACTTTATGCCTATAAGGCTTTAAAAATGTGGAAACGTTCTTGGCTCAGTCGAGAAGTGCTTCTTTTTACCCTCTTCTCTTTTTTTGGAGCAGGCTTTGCCGGGTCGCTTTTGGCGGTGAGTCAGTTCGGTGTCTCGATTCCTTATGGGATACGTCTCATTTTTGGTGGCCTTGTAGCTTTGTTTGGAATGGTGGGGATCTTTGCAAGCGCAAAAATTTATCTGGTCCCTGCCCGTCCATCCTGGAATACCGTGAGGACACCCCTCCGCTTCTTCCTCACGGGTTTTATCCTCGGTCCCCTTTTCAGTCTCCTTATTTATTCGCTTTATGTCTTGACGCACGCCCCAGAAAAAATTCCGTATTTTTACTTGGGTCCGGTTGCGGTATTCCTCGCGGTCTCAAGTCTTGCCGCATTTCTTCAGTTGCTTGTCCTCATGGCGCGTCTTTTCCCTCTAAGACCGGATCAACCCGAGGAGCTTTACGACTCCGCCTTTCTCCTGATTCACCGTTTCCGAAATCACTTTCTCGTGCGCATTGGGTTGCTTGTCTTCGGAAATTTTCTGCTTCCCTTATGGCTTTTCGCCTCTTTAATCGCAGGAAACGCTCCGAAATGGCTTTTGGTGGAACTGACCGCGGCCAGTTTTTTGCTTTCCCTTCTTGGAGAACTTCTTGGCCGTTACCTCTTCTTCGTTACGGTGGTGCCCAAAAATATTCCGGGTTCTTTTTTTACCGGCAATGGGAGTGGGCATTGAAGAAATTTGCGGAGTCACTGAAACGCGGGCTTGGAATCGATATCCAGAAGGATAAATACGCCTACGATCTCGACGAACAGTTCGGCTATATGGCCAAGGCCAAGATCCCCGATCGATGGATTGCCACGACCTGTGGCTATTGCTCCGTGGGGTGCGGGATGTTTATCGGCGTCAAAGAGGGAAAGCCTGTGAGTGTGCGAGGAAATCCCAATCATCCTGTAAACGAGGGAAGGCTTTGTCCGAAAGGCCTAGCTGAACATTACGCTATTACGGCACCGAATCGGGCGAAATGGCCGCTTTTCAAAGTCAAAAAAGGGAAATTTAAAAGAGTAAGTTGGGAATGGGCCGTTTGTACTCTCGTGGAACGATTTCGGATGATTCAAGCCAAATACGGTCCGGAGGCGCTGGGTGTCATCAGCACGGGCCAACTTGTAACGGAGGAGTTTTATACGCTGGGGAAACTGGTCCAATTGGGTTTCAGGACCAAAAATTACGATGGGAACACCACCCTTTGTATGGCCAGCGCAGTCTCGGGCTACAAACGCTCTTTTGGAAGCGACGGGCCGCCCGGTACTTATGAAGACCTAGAAAAGGCAGATCTCATTTTTTTAATCGGAGCCAATATCGCTGACAACCACCCGATTCTCTGCTACCGATTAGAAAAGAATCTTCATAAGACTCTGATTGTGGCCGACCCTCGCGTGACCAAAACGGCCATGATGGCGGATATCTACCTCCCCGTGAGACCCCGGACGGACATTGCGCTCCTGAATGGCATCATGCACATCCTCATTAAGGAGAACCGGGTGAACCAGGAATATGTTGAGAAGCATACCTCTGGTTTTGAAAATCTTTGCCGGCATTTAGAGAAATATACTCCTGAGCACGTCAGCCAAATGACGGGTCTTCCCGCCGAACAAATTCGGCGGGTCGCTCTTCTCTATGCCGAGGCGAAGGCTCCCTTCATTGGTTGGACCATGGGAGTGAATCACAGCACGCAGGGAACGGAAACGGTGAATGCCATTTGCAACCTCGCCCTCATTATGGGAAATGTCGGCCGAGTCGGCGCTTCTCCCTTTTCGATTACGGGCCAGTGCAATGCAATGGGCACACGAGAATCGGGATTCACATCTTCTCTTCCCGGTTATAGGAAGTTTGAGAATCCAAATCATCGGGCGGAACTGGCGGCCTTGTGGGGCGTGGAGGAAGAAATCATCCCCACGGAGCGCGGTCTCGCTTATCCGGATATCGTTGAAGGAGTTCTCCGAGGAAAAATCAAAGGGCTTTGGATTATTGCAACCAATCCTCTGGTCTCATTCCCGAATCAAAATTACTTATTAGACTGTCTGGAACGACTCGATTTTCTTGCGGTCCAAGACGGATATCACCCGATCCCCACGAGCAAGGTGGCTGACTTAGTATTGCCTGCCGCTGTGTGGGGCGAAAAAGAGGGAACCTTCACCAATTCCGAACGCCGCGTGAGCAAAGTGAATAAAGCGGTCGAGCCTCCAGGTGAAGCAAAGTCCGATTTTGAAATTTTCCTTATGATTGCAAGAAAGCTCGGCGTTTATGAGCGCCTTTTTCCCGGGTGGGCGGAGCCGAAAGACGCTTTCGAGGAATGGAAAAGAATTTCGCGGGGGAGACTCTGCGATTACTCGGGCCTCAGTTACAGATTGATTGAGAGAACCGGAGGAGTCCAGTGGCCTTTTCCCGAAGGCTCTTCGCGCTCTCCCGGCGAAAGCGTTTGGCTTTATTCAGACGGCACTTTTCAGACGGAAGATGGCCGCGCAAAGCTTTGGACGGTTGAAAATGAATCTCCCCCCGAGACACCGGACGAAGAATATCCTTTTCTTCTCAATACGGGAAGGACCGTCGAGCACTGGCATACGCGCACAAAGACGGGTGAGATTCCGCTTCTCAATCGTCTGTCTCCCGAAGCGTGGCTTGAAATGAATTCCCGCGATGCAAAAAAACTTAAACTCGAGCAAGGGGATTATGTCCGCGTCGAATCCAGACGCGGATCGATTGGGCACATTGTGCTCCGAATCACCGAAACCGTGGCCCCCGGCCAAATTTTTATTCCGTTTCATTATGCCGAAGCCAATGTCAATAATCTCACGGTAAGCATGTGCGATCCAATTTCGCGAGAACCCAATTACAAACAAGCGGCCGTTCGCGTTCAAAGGTCAGAAACGGCGCCTCTCAACAGGAGGAAAAAATGAGAATGAAAGACTTTTTTAAAAGTGGCCACCCGCCGACGCTATTTTCAGCCTTCCTTTATTTCGACATCAGTTTCATGGTGTGGGTTCTGATGGGGGTCTTGGGCATTTATATCGCCAAAGATTTCGGATTGTCCGCGAGTCAGAAGGGCCTCATGGCGGCCATTCCGATTTTGGGAGGGTCTTTGGTGCGGATTCCCTTGGGGCTTTTGGTAGACCATATCGGTCCGAAGAAGACGGGAATCTTTGGTCAGTTCATGGTCCTTCTTCCGCTTCTTGGAACATGGCTTTTTGCCTCTTCTTTCAACTCCGTTCTTGCCTTCGGCCTCTTCCTTGGAATTGCGGGGGGGAGCTTTGCCGTAGCTCTTCCTTTGGCAAGCCGTTGGTACCCTCCGAAACATCAAGGAATGGCGATGGGAATTGCAGGCGCCGGGAATAGCGGAACCGTCTTAGCCTCTTTATTTGCCCCCCGACTTGCGGAATTTGTCGGTTGGAGAAATGTCTTTGGCCTCGCCCTGATTCCTGTGACACTGACTCTCCTTGCCTTTACTCTGCTCGCGAAAGAAAGTCCGAGCCAGCCGAAACCTAAGAAACTCATTGATTATTTTTCCGTCCTCAAGGAAACGGATGTGTTTTGGTTTTGTCTCTTTTACAGCATTACCTTTGGAGGATTTGTGGGTTTAGCGAGTTTCCTCGGGATTTTTTTTCACGACCAATACGGACTCAGTAAAGTCATGGCCGGAAATTTTACAGCCCTTTGTGTCTTTGCGGGAAGTTTCTCAAGACCGATCGGAGGTTACCTCGCCGATCGGTTTGGGGGAGTGAGGATGCTCTCCCTGCTTTTCGGTTCGATTTCTCTTTTGATGCTCGGCGTGGCATGCCTTCCCCCGCTTGCGGCCGCAACCTTATTGATTTTTCTCGGTATGAGCTGCCTCGGCATGGGAAATGGAGCGGTGTTTCAATTGGTCCCTCAAAGATTCCGGAAAGAAATTGGGGTGGTGACAGGAATCGTGGGTGCGGCCGGGGGAGCCGGAGGATTTTTCCTTCCGACCTTTCTCGGTTTCTTTAAAGACTTCGCAGGTTCCTACGGGGTGGGCTTTGTGATTTTCGGATTGGCCAGTCTAAGCGCCCTCGTGATTCTTAGGATTGTCCAAGCCGGCTGGACCTTCCATCGAATCTTCCTGGAGATTCCGCCGGCCTTTAAGGGAGAAATGGCTTTGGGAGAAGCCGGAGATTAACGTGAACAAGTCGTTCTTTTCTTTTGTTTCCCTTTCTACGCTGATTTTTCTGAACCAGCCAGGATTCGTTGCCGAAGCAGACACTTTTTTGAACGGAGGCCCTTCTTTATCGAATCAGTCCGACCAAGCCCTCAACAATCTGTTTAAAGAAAGAGAATTTAAAGAAGGCTTGGTGAAAGTCAAAGTAGGAGGGGAATTCCGCTACCGACTGGAGTATCGAGATAATTTCAATTTAAACAATGCGACGAATGAAGATGACGCGGTCAACCTTTTCAGGACCCGCCTGAATCTGGATATCCATTTGGGTCCTTACCTTCGACTCTTTTCCGAAGGCCAGGAAGCCCACAGCGTTGCCGAGAGCGGACTCAATAGAACCAATGCGTTTGTGAATGAACTGGATCTCCGACAGCTTTTTACAGAAGTCAAAAGTCCTTTGAAGACGGTTCCGCTTACGGTCAAAGCCGGACGCCAGGAGCTCGCTTACGGAGATGAACGATTGGTGGGCGCGTTTAATTGGAGTAACGTGGGCCGAGTTTTCGATGCCGTCAAAGTAATTTATTTGCCTAAAGAGTGGTTTCAATTGGACCTGTTTACTTCCCGCGTGGTCCGGGTGGAGAAGGACAAGGTTGACACAATCCCCCATAGCGAAAATTTTTACGGAATTTATTCCACGCTCAAACCAATCAAAGACCACATATTGGATGCATTCCTTTTTATCCGCCACAACCGGGATGAGAGTCTCAGAGGTGAGCGGTCGGGAGAGTTCGGCCAGCTCAAAGAGTACACGATGGGAAATCGTTTCAAGGGCAAAAGATGGGATTTCGATTATGGTACGGAATACGCCCTTCAATTCGGCAGTCGTGCTCACGACACAATCATTGCGTGGGCTTTCCATCAGGAGCTGGGTTATACCTTTTCAAAATTATTTTGGACGCCACGTCTCAACATTGAATACAACCACGCCTCCGGAGACCGGAATCCGACGGATGGGACCTTTAGTACTTTTGACAATTTGTTTCCGACCAATCATGACAAATACGGATATATCGATTTTTTATCACTCAAAAACATGAATGACATTAAGGTAGGAGTCGGCCTGAAACCACACAAAAAACTTTCTTTCTCGACCGATTTCCACTGGTTCTTCTTGGATGCAAAAGAATCCGCTTGGTTTAATGCCGGAGGTGGAGTCTTCAGGGCTGCCAATCCCAATGCCAGTACTCAACTGGGCGAAGAGTTGGATTTGCTTGTCGCTTATAAGTTAACGGAGCACTTGAATTTTCTGATCGGTTACTCCCATTTTTTTACCGGTCCTTTTGCTAAAGACACCGGCGCTCATGACGATGCAAATTTTTTCTATATCCAGTCGGCTTTGAAAATTTGAAGGCGCAAACAATGAAGGAGTGGGACGAGTGAAGGATCGATTTGGAAGGGAATTGACTTACCTCAGGATTTCCGTGGTGGATCGCTGCAACCTCCGCTGTCTTTACTGTATGCCGGCTCACGGAGCGGGGTTTGAGTCGTGGAGCGAGCTTCTTTCATTCGATGAAATCACCACGTTGGTCCAATGTTTTGCAGAACTTGGAATCCATAAGGTGAGAATCACAGGTGGAGAGCCTTTGGTGAGGCCAAGAATTGCGGAGCTTGTGGCTCGGATTCGTGAAATCACCGAGATTCGCGAAATGGCTTTATCGACAAACGGCGTCTTCTTGAAAAAACAAGCTTCGGCAATGAAGGAGGCTGGCCTCAACCGCGTGAATATCAGCCTTGATACTTTGAACCGTACTCGCTTTCGGGAGATTGCCCGCATGGATCGACTTCCACAGGTGTTGGAGGGAATCGACGAGGCCATTCTAACCGGCCTCCGCCCCGTCAAAATCAATACGGTTTTGATGAAAGGAATCAATGAAGATGAAATCCTCAACCTCGTTCGCTTTGCCGTCCAAAGATCCATCGAAGTTCGCTTCATCGAGCTGATGTCCACAAACGGTCTGGTTCAGCTCGATCCCAAGGAGCGGTTCCTGAGTGTGGGGGATGCGAAAGAGGAAATCGAAAAAGAATTCCACCTCGTTCCGGTCGATAGCTATTTTTCTTCTCCGGCCCAAGTGTTTTCCGTTGAAGGGACGAATGCGAGAGTCGGTTTCATCAGCCCCATTTCAAACTTTTTCTGCGCCCGCTGCAACCGGCTCCGCTTGAAGGCCAACGGAGCTCTTAAAACTTGTCTTCACGGAAAAGAGGATTTGGATTTAAAAAGTCTGCTTCGTTCTGAAACGCCGAAAGAGGAAATTAAAAAGAAAATCGAAGAGGTGGTCTGGACCCGACCCGAACAGCATTTTTTAAATGAACCCCAAATTCAACATCACGATTTTCAAATGTCGCACGTCGGCGGGTAATACAAGAATGATTGAGATTCGAATAAGGTTATTCGCTCTATTAAAAGAATTAGTTGGCCGGGAGGAATGTGGGCTTTCCTTGTCAGGGGATGCCTCTTGTCGCGAGGCGTTAATTCATTTAAAGAATCAATTTAGACTTCCCGAAGGGATTTTGGAAAGTTGTATGGTCGCGGTGAATGGGGTTTACACCGAACGCAATGCCCTGCTTCAAGCAGGGGACGAGCTGGCGGTTTTGCCGCCCGTGAGTGGAGGATAAATCGTGTACCTCACGCGGACTCCGATTCATGCCAGCGAATTTCTAGAGATGACGGACAACTTTAGATCCGGAGCAAACCTTCTTTTCTGGGGGACCGTCCGAAATCATTCGGAGGAGGAAGAGGTGCTTTATCTTGAATATGAGGCCTATGAGGAAATGGCGGAAAAGATGATGGCCGAATTGATCGCAGAGGCCTTTCAGAAATGGCCTCTTGAAGAAGTCAAACTCTTTCACCGCTTAGGACGAGTGGAGTTGGGAGAGATTGCAGTAGCGATCGCCGTACAAAGCTCCCATCGCGACGAGGCTTACCAAGCCTCTCGGTATTTAATTGAAGGAATCAAACATAAAGTTCCGATCTGGAAAAAAGAATACTTTGCGAATGGAACCAGTCAATGGAGTCATTGTCATGCGCCAGAAGGGATCTCCGTATGTTGACCCATGAAGAAGCCCTGTATGAAATCCTACAACACACCCATCCCTTAAAACCTAAAGCCCTTGCACTCAAAGAATGTTTGGGGCTCGTGGCAAGTCAGGATCTTTTTTCTTCTGAACCATTCCCAAACTTTGACAATTCTGCTGTGGATGGTTACGCCCTTTCCTTTCCGTCACCTGAAAAAAGTGAAACGAAGGTTCCATTCAAAATCTGTGGCGAGATTTCGGCAGGAACGGCTTTTCGCCGCGCTTTGAGACTGGGGGAGGCGCTCCGAATTTTTACCGGAGCACCCGTTCCTCGGGGCGCACAAGCGGTTGTCATGCAAGAGCATACCGAGAGGAGCAATGGAAACCTTTTGATCTTAAAAGTTCCAAGACCTCAAGAAAATATCCGTTTCCGCGGAGAAGATTTTCTGAAAGGAAGAGTATTGGTTCGAAGAAAGACCGTCTTGAATCCAACCCACTTAGCCCTTTTGGCGGCAGCCGGACATGAAAAGGCACCCGTTTATCCCTCTCCTCAAGTGGGCATTTTGGCAACAGGCAACGAACTTTTGAGGCCCGGTGAGAAAAGAAAAGCTGGAAAAATTTTTGACTCCAACACAATTCTTCTTGAGTTGTTAGTGAGACAGATAGGAGCCAATCCGCACTCTTTTCCACCGGTAGGGGATCGAGCGAAGGAGATTCAGTCCCGCGTCTGCAAAGGGCTTGAGAGGGACGTTTTGATTATTTCGGGTGGAGTCTCGGTTGGAAAATATGATTTCGTCCGAGAGGTCTTAAAAAAAGAAGGAGTCCGTGAGATTTTTTGGAAAGTAGACATCAAACCGGGGAAACCTCTTTTCTTTGGAAAGAAGAACCGCACGCTTGTTTTTGGACTTCCCGGAAATCCGGTTTCGGTGTTCGTGACGTTTGAAGAATTTGTAAAGCCAGCTCTTCTCAAAATGAGGCGAGCCTTCAGATCTTCAGAGTGGATTCGGGCCCGCATGACCGAAAGTTTCCGAAACGGCTCCCGACTTCATTTCGTCCGAGCTCGCTACGAGACGAAAAAAAGAGGCTTGGTGGTCACACCTTTAAAGGGACAAGGATCTCATATGATTGGGAACCTCGCTTCGAGTAATGCCCTTTTGAAGGTAAAACCTCATGCACGATTAAAAAGGAACCAATGGGTCCTCGTGAAGAAATTTCAGAGCGGATAATTTCCAGGCCCGTCCTTTTTTCCGTCGTTGGGAAAAAAGGGGCTGGGAAATCCGAGGTTTTAGAAAGGCTCATCGCGATTTTGACTCAACGGAAGCTTCGGGTGGGGGTTATCAAACACTTGGCACGGGATGATTTTGAAGTTGATGAGCCAGGCAAAGACACTTACCGTTACCGGATGCGGGGGGCTGAGACCGTGATCTTGTCGGGTCGAAAGCGGCTCGCGATCTTTTCAAATCTGCAAGAAGAGATACCCTTGAATCGCCTTCTGACATTCTTTGGGGATTTCGACCTTGTCTTCTTAGAAGGATATTACCTCGAAGGCATGCCGAGAATAGAAGTTCAACACAAGGAAATGGAATTAGACTCGCTCATCCCATGGATCGAAGAGAAGCTCGTTCAAAGTTTCCCTTTACCGCAATCATTCTAGCGGGCGGCAAGAGCTCCCGCATGGGTCAGGATAAAGCTCTGCTTAAATTTGGAGAAAAAACTATTTTAGAACATCTTTTAGCGCTGGTGAGTCCTCTTTTCAGTGAAACCCTTGTGATTGTTAACGACCAAACCAAGCTGAGGGGGCTTGATCTGGCTGGGGCCGAAGTTCGAGAGGATTGGGTGAAGGATCGTGGGCCCTTGGCTGCTATTTACACCGGGCTTTTGTATTCCAGAAACCCCGCTAGTTGTGTATTGACCTGCGACATGCCTCTGATCGATGAGGGGATTATCCGTGAACTTGTGGGATTTTGGGAAGAGGATTATGACGTGATTTGCCTTGAGGAGCCTGAAGGAAATTATCAGCCTTTTCCCGGCATTTATTTTCGTTCAACCCGCCACTTGATACGATCTTTTCTTGATCGAGGAGAAAATTCAATGAAAGGGTATTTGCAGTCCGCAACGGTAAAATCTCTTATCTTGCAGAAAGAAAAGATCGAACTTTTAACAAACATGAATTACATTGAAGACTACTGCCGGATCCTCAGAGAAAAAGATGGCTGCGCGAGAAAGGAATAAAGGATTGCCCCACAGGGGCTATCCCGATCCTTGGAAGAAATTTCAATGGAGGGGATTGTCCCATCTTGATGCGATGGGAAAAGTGAGAATGGTCGATGTGGGGAAAAAACAGGCCACTGAGAGGCATGCGATTGCGGGATGCGAAATTCAAATGAGGCCTGAGACATTCGAGTTGCTTCGGAGGGGGTCCCTCCAAAAAGGGGATGCCTTTGCGGCCGCAAAAATAGCGGGTATCCTGGCCGCAAAGAAAACTCCCGAACTCATTCCTCTCTGCCACCCCTTGCCTTTGGAAAAGATCGAAATCCGTTTTTTTGATCGACCCAATAGGGATGGAGTTTTTATTGAGTCTGAGGTCCGGGCCTGTGCGAAAACTGGAGTAGAGATGGAAGCCTTAACGGCAGCGATGGTCGCCGCCTTGACCCTTTATGATATGGTCAAGAGTCAAAACCCAGGAATGGTGATGACGAATCTCCATTTGATTCAGAAGTCTGGAGGAAAAAGTGACTATGTCTTTTCCCATCCGAGTGGGAATCATCACGGCAAGTGACCGTGCCTCGCGAGGCGAAAGGGAAGACCGAAGCGGTCTTCTTCTGAAGACTCTGGTTGAAGCCCTGCCTGCAGAAGTCGTCGCGTATCGGGTTGTCCCAGACGATCGCGAGACGTTGAAAAAAATCCTCGTTTACCTCGTCGACCGATTTTCTTGCGATTTGGTTTTGACTACGGGGGGTACGGGTTTGGGCCCACGGGATTACACTCCCGAGGTCACCCAAGAAGTGATTGAAAAGGAAGTTCTTGGAATCCCCGAGGCGATTCGGCAGGCGAGCCTGAAAAAGACAAAATTTGCCATGCTTTCTCGGATGGCCGCTGGAATCCGGGGAAAGAGCTTGATTGTCAACTTGCCGGGGAGTCCCGATGCGGTCCAGGACGCCTTCGAAATCCTAGAGCCCGTTTTAGGGCATGCCATTCAGCTTCTTCGGGGCCGGGTGAGTGATTGCCGAGAGGCGAAGGAGGAAGCATGGAAGGGACCCTCAGCCACTTTCTCCCACTCTTCGCGTTCACATTCTTAATCGCTTTCGTTTATTCTTCGGTAGGTCATGGAGGTGCTTCCGGGTACTTAGCGCTCCTTTCCTTCTTTTCTTTCCCGCATGAGATCATGTCAACCAGTGCCCTCTGTTTAAACCTGCTTGTTGCAGGAACCGCTTTCTGGTTCTTCCTCCGCGCCTCTCACTTTTCATGGGAACTCACCTGGCCTTTTACCGTGGCCTCCATTCCCTTTGCCTTTATCGGAGGCTTCTTGAAGGTCCCCGCCGCTTTTTATTCTCTTCTTCTCGCCTTTGTTCTTATTTTTGCCGCTGTGCGCTTAATTTTTGATTCAACTGGAGAGCAACATACGTTCAAACTTCCTTCTCTTAAGATCTCTTTGCCCCTTGGAGGAGCCATCGGGATTCTCTCTGGGGTGGTGGGTGTCGGGGGCGGCATTTTTTTGAGTCCTCTACTACTAATCTTCCGATGGGCGGATCCTAAAAAGACAGCAGCGACATCCGCCTGTTTTATTCTGGTGAATTCTCTAGCAGGCCTATTAGGTCGGTTAGCGAGGCACAGCTTCCAACTCACTCCTTTGTTTCTCACGATGGTTGTAACGGCATTCTTGGGAGGAATGATGGGGTCTCGATTGGGCGCCAATCATTTTTCTGGAAGGTGGCTCAAGCGTGTACTCGCCGGCGTCCTTCTTATTGCCACTTTCAAACTTCTAAATGCTTTCTTCTAGACCGATTTGTGTAATGCTCAGGCGGTAACAATTCATCACCTGAGAAAATTCCTGGAATTAGACTTTTGCAAACGCAAGAACCCGCCCGCTTCTTTTTAATCTTTGGGAACAAGATCTTGGGCTTTGCGCTTCAGATCACCTGAGACAGTTTTGTGGTAGAGCCTTTTGCCTGTCCCGGTGTGCACCAGACTACCCAAAAAGAGGACAAATCGATATGGAATGGGCTAAGGGAAGTGATTGAAATTTAAGGAGATAAAATTTTGAGACAAAAGAATTCTGTGCGAAAATTTAAAAATCGCATCCACAACTAGACACTATATGGACACCATGTCATTTTTAAACAGACTGGCGGGATCGCGGCAACTGCTTTTAGCACAAGGAAATAACAAGGGTGAGCGACGGGAATTGAACCCGCAACCCCCAGATCCACAATCTGGTGCTCTAACCAGGTTGAGCTACGCTCACCGTGAGGGTCTGAAGATCAAGACGCGGAAGATCGGATTATAGGCCATCGGGCAGTTTTTTTCCACGAACAACTCGAGGATTGACGGGTCCACATTCACGGCGCTATACTCTCCTTGCCCCCTTGAAAGGGTATTTTTTTCTCTCGCTTCTTTTATCGATTATAAAGAACCGCTACAACCCTCAACCTAAGGAAGGGTGGGTCATGGTGAAGAGAAGGAAGAAGGCGCGAGCAAAGTCGGTCCGACCCTCTGTCTGGAAAAAGCAAAGTCGATTTTCGTCTTTGACGACTGGCGCGGAAACATTTTCTCTCACCGACCTCCCTTTTTCCTACGGTGAAACCCGATTGATGCTGATGGTCCGGGACCCCTACTGGGCTTTCAGCTATTGGGATTTCTCGGCCGAAACATGGACCGACATCCAGGCGAAGCTCGAAGCCGACCCTTCCCTGAAACCGACGATGCGGATCCATGACTTGAGCGCGTCCCGCTCCTTTGACCTCTTGGTGTCCCTCGAAACGAAGAATTGGTACCTTCACCTGGGAATCCCCGATCACCGTTACGTTGCGGAACTCGGTCTGGGAGGCGGCCGTTCCCGGTTTCACCCAATCGTCCGGTCTAATGAGGTCGAGACCCCTCGCGACTCTCCGTCCGAGCGAGTGGACCCCGAGTGGAGCGACCGGGATTTTGAAGAACTCTACCGTCTATCGGGAGGGGGTTTTCCCGGCTTGAGTTCGCCCGGTTCCCACTCTGCTCCGCCCGCCCTTTAAGCCCATCCTTTTGTGAAAAAAGGGTCGTTGCTCCTCGTTCTGCACGCGCATCTCCCGTTCGTGCGTCACCCCGAACACGAGGATTTCCTCGAGGAACGCTGGCTATTCGAGGCCATCACCGAGACCTACATTCCCCTGATTGATCTTTTCGATCAACTCACCTTTGAGGGGACCCCGTTCCAGATCACAATGTCGATCACCCCGCCCCTGGCGTCGATGCTCTCCGACTCCCTGCTCCAAGAACGATATCGCCGGCACCTTGGGAAACTGATTGAACTGGCTGAAAAGGAATTGGTTCGGACCCAGGGCGATTCCCGGTTTCACCCGCTCGCCCAACACTATCACGGACGGTTTCTCAGGGTGCGGGATATTTATTGTAACCGGTATGGCTCCAATCTGCTTCAGGCTTTCAAGAAATTCCAGGATCAAGGGTCCCTCGAGATCATCACCTCCGGAGCCACCCACGGGTTTCTGCCGCTGATGAGACCGCTCCCAGCGTCCGTGCGCGCTCAAGTGAAGGTGGCCTGCGACCACTATGAAACCCTCTTTGGACGGCGGCCGCGCGGGATCTGGCTTCCGGAATGTGGGTTTTATCCGGGTGACGACCAAATCTTAAAGGAGTGCGGTCTTCAATACTTTTTTGTAGACCATCACGGGATCCTTCATGGCACACCGCGACCGAAATACGGTGTCTTTGCCCCGGTCGAATGCCCGTCGGGTGTCTTCGCCTTTGGGCGGGACACGGAAGGTTCCAAGCAGGTCTGGAGCGCTGATGCGGGATACCCGGGGGACTTTTGGTACCGCGAATTTTACCGGGATGTGGGTCACGATTTGGATTACTCTTACATTCGTCCTTACATTCATACGGACGGCTTCCGCCTCAACACCGGAATCAAGTATTACCGGATCACGGGCAAGACCGATCACAAGGAACCCTACGAACCCGAGCGGGCCCGGTTGAAGGCGGAGGAGCACGCCGGAAACTTTTTATTCAATCGAGAGCGGCAGGTCGAATACCTCCATCCTCGATTGGGGCGCAAGCCGGTTATCGTGAGCCCCTATGATGCTGAACTCTTTGGTCACTGGTGGTATGAAGGTCCGGATTTTCTCGGAAACTTGATCCGGAAAATCGTCCGCTACTCGGAAGTTCTGGAATTGACCACGGCACCCCGTTACCTGGCCGAAAATCCACGAAATCAACCCCAAATGCCTTCCTATTCCAGCTGGGGTTACAAGGGGTATGCGGAGATGTGGCTGGACGGTTCAAACGACTGGATCTATCGCCATCTCCACAAGGCGTCGGAAAAAATGCGCGAGTTGGCCCTTGCCCATCCGCACGCCGAAGGTTTGATGAGAAGGGCGCTCAACCAGATGGCGAGGGAACTCCTTCTAGCGGAATCGAGCGACTGGGCGTTCATCATGAAGAGGGGGACGGCCGTGGAGTACGCGCTCAAGCGGACCCGCGGACACCTCCTCGCTTTCCTCCAACTCGAGCAAGCCGTGCGCCGGGAGACGATTGATGAAGCTTGGCTCGAGGATCTTGAAAGTAGAGATTGCATTTTTCCACAATTGGATTATCGTGTTTACGTTTGACCCCGTCTGTTCAAGGTAAGTTGAGGAGATGCCGATACAAAAATCCGCGATGACTCAAGTGCTCCGGTGAAACGAATTTTAAGTTGGATCCTCATTTTGACCTTTGCTCTGAGCGTGGGGATGCCTGTGGACCCTGTTGGGGCGACACCCGGCACCGGACTTCTTCCTATCAGTGCGAGCTCAGCCCTTTTGCTGGATGTGGCTACGCAAAGGGTGCTCTATGCCAAAGATCCACACAGTCGGCGCCAGCCCGCCAGCACCACCAAAATCCTGACGGCCCTCGTGGTCATGGAACGGCTTTCGTTGGATCAAACGGTCCGGATTCCGAGTTGGGTGGGATCGGTCGAGCCGTCGAAAGCCAATCTTCGTCCAAGAGAGCGGTATCGAGTGCGCGATCTTCTTCATGCGACGCTCATTAGTTCTGCCAATGATGCCGCGGAAGTCCTCTCCATCGCCGCAGCAGGTTCTCGTGCCCAGTTCGCGCAATGGATGAACACCAAGGCCCGCGCGATCGGTTGCCGTGATTCTCATTTCACGAATGCGAGCGGCCTTCCCCTCGGGTATCAATATTCATCGGTTTATGATCTGGCGCTGATCATGAAGGAGGCGAAGAAAAATCCTTTCCTCGTGGATTCCTTGAGCCGGAAGTACCACTCGATTCGAAGTCTCGAGGGAAGACGAATCAATCTCAAGAATCACAACCGGCTGTTATGGCGAAGCCGCCAATCGGTCATCGGCAAGACCGGATACACCCGAAAGGGAATGCATTGTTTTGTCGGGCGGATTCAGTGGAAGGGCCGCGAAGTCCTCATCTCGATGCTGGGGAGCCACCGGCTTTGGAAGGACCTCAAGGTGCTCCTGGATTATCAATTTGGATTGGCTTTCTACAAGATGGTTCAAAATCGGAAAGTTTGGTCGAAGACTCAAACGCGGGAAATTCAAGAGGCCCTCGAGCGGGCGGGTTACCCGACGGGCGCCCGGGACGGAAAGCTCGGCCCGAGAACCATCCATTCCGTGGAGCGTTTCCAAAAGGCGCGAGGTCTGGCGCCCGACGGCGTTGTCGGAAGCAAAACTTGCCGTGAACTCTCGCGGTACGGCTTTCCCAAAAGTTACTGTCGCTAACCCCCCTCCTTTTGCTTATAATACGAAGCTCCGATGCCTAGAAAAACCCTATTCGCAGTAAGTCTTTGCCTGTTGGTTCTCTTTCCCGGTCTTCTTTTGGCCGAGGACGCTAAGAAAGCTCCCGCGGCTCCCGCCGCCCCGGAAGCGGCTCCGGCCGAGAAATCCGAAACTCCGCCACCCACCGAAGTGATGGTCGACGATTTCGAGGATGGAGACCTCAAGAATTCGCTGGATGGAGACAGCGGCGCTTGGAACTTGAACGAGGACGATGAAAACGCCGAGTGTGTTCCAAAGGTCGTGGAAATGCCAGGACCCCGCAACTCCTCTTTTGCGTTGAAGCTTGCTTACGACGTAGATTCCACCCTGCCCGCGCAAAATGGCTATTGGACCAAGCTCAAGAATTTTGATGCCTCACCCTACGACCATCTCGAGTTTGAGGTGAAAGGAGATCCAGAGGCCGGTTTCACGGAGGTCTTCACGGTTGAAATCAAGAAATACAAGGACGTTGCCCGGATTGAGAAAATCGCAGGCCGGTCCCGGGTGAAGGTCACAGCCGAGTGGCAGACCATCAGCATTCCCCTCAACAAGATGACCGGTGTCTTCGATTTCGCAGATCCAGAAACGTGGAAGAATCCCTCCAAGACTTTCAAGAACCTGGACGAATTCGTGGTCGTCTTCCACGACCGGCTGGTCACGAAGAAAAAGGGCGTGATCTACCTCGACAACATCCGCTTCGTGAAAACCGGTAATCCCGGCCCGACGCCTGTGGATTTCCCTCCCCGCCACAAGGAAAAGACACCGGTCAAGATCGAAGGAGTGGAATTCGCGAAATTCCTCGTCAAGCGCCTCAAGGGTTTTCCCAAACAGATCGTCGTGAAGAAGGAATTTCCCAAGGACGACCGCGAATTCTTGAAAACGGTGGCCCGGGACACGTGGCGGTTTTTCGATGAGGTCGTGGACCAGGAGCATGGGCTCGTCCTTGACACGATCCAACTCGGCAAAGACAAACCCATCGACGAATCCGCCTGGATCGGTGATTACACGAATGTGACCAACGTGGGGATGTATTTCATGGTGCTCGTCTCGGCGGTGGACTTGGGCTTCATCACGAAGGAAGATGCGCTTGCGCGGATGGACAAAACGCTTGCTACGATCGAGACCTGGGAAATCCACACAAAGAGCGGTTTCCCGTTCAACTACTACGACACGACCACGGTCGAGCGGACCAGCCACTTCGTTTCACTGGTGGATTCGGGCTGGCTGGCCATCGGGCTTTATGTGGCGAAAAACGCCTTTCCCGACACTCCCGAAGCCGCGCGGATGGAAAAACTTCTCAAGCAATGGAATTTCTCCTTTTTCTACGACCCGGTTGAGCGCCAAATGTGGCACGGCTATTATGATCATCTTGAAACTTATTCGGATTATCACTACGGCCCGGTTTACTCCGAACCGCGCGCCATCAGCTACATGGCCATCGCCCGTGGGGAGGCTCCCAAAGAACATTGGTTCTTGGGTCTGGTCCGGACCTTCCCGGAAAATTACACCTGGCAGGGGCAGGACCCCAAAGACCGGGTGGAGCGGACGACGCTCGGTTTCACTTACCCCGGCGGTCACTATGAATGGAAGGATTTGAAATACGTGCCTTGCTGGGGAGGATCCGCCTTTGAGGCCCTGATGCCGACCTTGGTCTTAAATGAAAAAGAGCTCGCCCCCAAAGGCCTCGGCTTAAACGACGAGCGCCATGCAATCGGTCAAATGCGCTATGCCCTGGAAGAATTAGGTTATCCGGTTTGGGGAATGTCCCCGAGCTCCGTTCCCGAAGGAGGCTACTCCGAATTCGGTGCCAAACCTTTTGGGTCGAAGGGATACAAACCGGGCGTTGTGACGCCTCATGCGAGTGCCCTGGCGCTCGAGCACGCCCCCAAGGAAGTGGTGACCAATCTTCGGAAATTGATTGAACTCTACGACATCTACGGCGAATACGGCTTTTATGATGCGGTGACAGTCAAAACGGGGCTTGTGGCAAGAAAATACCTCGCGCTCGACCAGGGGATGATTTTCGTCGCGATCAACAATTACTTAAATGACGGGGCCATCCGCAAGCGCTTCCACGCCGAGCCGGCCATCAAGGCTGCGGAAGAAATTCTCTCTGCCGAAGATTTCGGCATCAGTGGGACGGTTGCCGTCGAAGCCCCTAAGCAGGCCGCGGCCCCCGCGGGAAAAACGGGATGAACCATGCAGAGGATTTTCATCTTTCCGGATTTTCAGCCCGACGCCCTCTTTTGTTTTTCGTCGCGTGAGTTTGACGCTTCCAAAAATCTTCCTCTTTTCCTTGATACAATTGGAGTCGCCCGGGACCGGCACTTCACCCTTGAACAAGTTCATGGGAACCGGGTCTTTGTCCCTAGGCCCGGGCACGTCGGGACCGGGACCCGCCCCGAGGCCGATTCGCTCGTCACAGACGAAAGGGGCCTCGCGCTGGTGATCCGAACCGCCGACTGCGTTCCCGTTTTCTTTTTAGATCGCGAAAAACCCGCAATCGGCCTCTGCCATGCGGGCTGGCGGGGAGCCCAGAAGAAGATTGTTTCAAAAACAATAGAAGTGCTTCGAGGGGAATTTCATTCCCGGCCCGAATCGCTTAAGGTCGCCCTGGGCCCCTCGATCTGCCAAAATTGCTATGAGGTGGGCGAAGAGTTCGAGCCGCTTTTTCCCGGATTTGTCGAGCGGCGGGGGAGACAGTTCTTTTTCAATCTCCGGGGCGCTTTGAAAAGGGAGCTTGAGGAAGCCGGCGTTCAGGCGGGATCCATTCGCGAGTCTGAGTTTTGCACTTCTTGCTTGGTCGATCAATTTTTTTCAGCCCGCAAGGAGGGAATGGAAACCGGTCGGCTGATTTCGGCCGCCGTGTTAAAATAAAACGCCATGATTCAAGCCACTCAGATTCGGAAGGGAATGGCCCTCCTGATTGAGAAGGAAATCTACATCGTCTTGGACCAGCGGCATTACACGCCCGGCAACAAGCGGGGCTTTGTGCAGGTCACGCTCCGGAATTTCAAGACGGGGAAGGTCACGCAAAATCGTTTTGCCTCGGAAGACCGGGCGGAACCGGCCCACCTCGATCCACGGCCGTGTCAGTACCTTTACCACGACGATGCGGGGTATCACTTCATGGATCTGGGGGACTATCAGAATTTCCCCTTGAGCGAGGATGTGATGGGCGAGAAGAAATATTACCTCAAGGAAAATATGGAGATCGACGTGTTTTTTCACGACGGAAAGCCGGTCGAGCCTCAGTTTCCGAAAACCGTGACCTTGAAGGTCGTGGAGTCGCCGCAATGGGTGAAGGGCGATTCGGTCACCAATAACCTGAAGCCCGCGGTTTGTGAGACCGGGCTCAAAGTCCAGGTCCCGATCTTCATCGAACCCGGGACCGACATCAAGGTCAACACCGAGAGCGGGGAATACATCTCGCGCGCTTGATGGCTACCGTTGGGGGCGGTTAGCTCAGCCGGTTAGAGCGCTGCGCTCACATGGTGATTTGAACGGTTTTGTAACTGCTTTTGATTTCTTGTGATGCATCAGTAACCTCTCTCCTCCCAATAAGATAAAAGATCGTTACTCATCGCCACTCCATTTTCGCCAACGTCCGACGCACCAAAATTGGTTAGCAAATTGGTTAGCAGTTTTGACCCCCGCTGTTTTGGCAGAAAATGTGGATTATCCGCATCGAGTCGATAGGGATTTGGGCCGGATGATGCTCTCGAGTGGCACAAAAACTGACGCACCCTCCATTGCAAGTCCCGCCTAAGGCAGAAACCCAGCAATTGTCGCGTCTACTGCTCCTATGGAACCGTCAAGTGTCCTTCCAAACAGTCACCGTTCGACAGGTAAATCTCCATTGCTCCGTTCAGTGACGTACGTCACAGACGCTCATGTGAAGACCGTCCTAACTTATGGCCATGACTGATGAGCGAAAGTTAACGTGGGGAAGATCAATCATTAAGGAACCTTGCCAGAATAGAAGACGCAAAATATAGAACTCGCCAGTTCTTAATGTTTCTGCTTCAATCTGATAAAGCGCAATTGCATTCCCTTTTGACTACGTAGACAGCCGGAAAAGGATATAATGCCTGTTGAAATTTTTTAACGGCATTTTGTCGGCAGTTTATCGGCGGCGAAAAAGTCCTGAAAAATCCCTTGCGGCTGAGGTAATTATGAGGCATAATTGTTTCTAAATATGAAGCGATTATGAGGCATTTATGACTTACATCTGGCAGCTTAAAAATTGGCCTAAAACGACTTGGAAAAGCGACTCGCTGTTGCCGCTTTTGGGACAGGCAAGGCTTGCGCAGGGGAATCTTCTAGGGCGAGTCAAACGTCTCGGATTTGAGCTTGGTGAAGAAGCCCAGGCTGATATCCTTACCGAAGAAGCTATCAAGACCTCGGCCATTGAAGGGGAACGTTTAAACAGGCGAGCTGTACGATCATCTGTTGCAAGGCATTTGGGACTTCCCACCGCAGGGTTAGGTCCGTCAACACGATCTGTGGATGGTCTTATCGAAGTCCTTTTGGATGCCACGCAGAATTATCAGGAATCCCTTACAGCGGAAAAACTGAAGGGGTGGCATGCTGCGCTTTTTCCGACAGGTCACTCGGGTTTTCATAAAATCAGAGTTGGGCAGTGGCGCGGCAGGGAGCCAATGCGAGTTGTCTCGGGTCCGGTGGGCCGTGAGAAAATTCATTTTGAAGCGCCGCCCGGTGAAAAAGTCCCGGAGGAAATGCGACTGTTCCTTTCCTGGTGGAATTTAGTATCACAGAAATTGGACGGCCTTTTACGGGCCGGGCTTGCCCATTTTTATTTTGTGACAGTTCATCCTTTTGAAGACGGCAACGGTCGTATTGCCCGTGCCTTAACGGATATGGCTCTGGCGCAAGATGAAAAGCTCGGGGTCCGGTATTATAGTCTTTCTTCCCAGATCATGGAAGAAAGGGAAGAGTATTACCGTATTCTTGAAAAATCTTCGAAGACCAGCAGTGTTGATATCACCGATTGGCTGGCCTGGTTCCTGGATTGTTGCCAACGCGCCATCGATAGATCGGATAAGATCATTGGCCATGTGCTGGCAAAGGCGGATTTCTGGCAAAAGCATGCTCAAACAGTCATGAATGAACGCCAAAAGAAGGTGGTAAACCGATTACTGGATGCTGGAAAAGAGGGTTTCGAAGGTGGGCTTACGACTCGTAAATATGTCTCGATGGCCAACGTTAGCCGTGCCACCGCTTTTCGTGAAATTTCGGAACTCCTTGAAAAGGGAATTCTCCGTCAGAATCCCGCCAAAGGCCGCAGTGTCAGCTACGATGTTAATTGGTAATTATTAAGTCGTCCTTACTTTCCGGGGCCACTATAGTTAAGGCCCATATTCAAAAAAGAGAGAGGGCCTAAAATGCAAGGAATTCATCTTACCCTCTATAACAAATCCAAATAAAACCTGAAAATTTCGTGTAAAGATATGAAAATTTCGTGTAAAGATGTTAGAATTTAATCTCGCTAAATTGACCTCTGCGGACGTGGCGCAAGGGTCAAAGGAGAACGAAAATCTACTTTTTTGGCGATATTTTTGAAAAATAGTTAGCAAATTGGTTAGCAGTTATAAATTGGGGCCATGCGGCATCAGACTTAGATAGCCTTAACTTTTTTAGCGAATGCGGGTTACGTTCAAGGGCGGTTAGCTCAGCCGGTTAGAGCGCTGCGCTCACATCGCAGAGGTCAGAGGTTCGATTCCTCTACCGCCCAGGGGCCGGGATGGCGAAATTGGCAGACGCGCTAGATTCAGGGTCTAGTGGCCGAAAGGCTATCGGGGTTCAAATCCCCGTCCCGGCAAGCTATAATTTGAAGGGTCTGAAAGATGACCGTTATCGCCACGAACCGGCAGGCCGGGCATAAGTACCAGCTCTTTGACCGCTACGAAGCAGGGATCGCCCTCCGGGGCTCCGAGGTCAAGTCGGTCCGGGAGGGGCGGGTCAATTTGAAGGACAGCTTCGTCCGGATTGTGCGCGGCGAAGCGTTCCTCCTGAATTGCCACATCAGTCCTTATTCTCATATTCAGGACATCCGGATGGCCGATCCGGTGAGGATGCGAAAGCTCCTTCTCAAAAGAAGCGAGATCGACCGCTTGAGTGGTCAGATCGCCAAGAAGGGCCTAACGATCGTTCCTCTTTCGGTTTATTTTAAGAAGGGCCTGGCCAAGGTGGAGATTGCCGTGGCCAAGGGAAAAATGGAATTCGACAAGCGTGAAACAATCCGCCGCCGAATCGCCGATCGGGAAGCCCAGCAGGCGATCAAGCGGAGGAAGTAAATAAACTGTTCGGGGCTGATTAGTTTCGACAGGGATCGATCTTTGACAGGGGCGCATGCCGAGGTGGTGAGGAGGCCTCGTAAAACACCTCACAAATCAATAAAAGCTGACAAACTCAGCTGGGCGAATCGGTCCTTTGGGCCGGTCGCTCTTCCACTCGCGGTCTAGTACCGCGACATCTCGGGGGCCTTCGGCCCGTGAGTCTCTTGAGATGACAATCCACGGGCTCGGTTCGGCACCCTGCTTTCGGGTCTGAACTCAGTCAGTGAAAGCTCGCTCCGGTTCATCCTCCTCGCGGGAGGGACCGGGGTCAAACTCAAACGCGGGGTAAGCATGGAGTGCCTCGTCAGAGAGGTTTCCTGGACGCGGGTGCAAGTCCCGCCAGCTCCAGTCATCATCCAAAAAGAGTGAGAAAATACTCGACCGGCCGGCCTGAGCTCGACCACCTGATCTCCGATCTCCTCGATCGGGCGGGCGGATCTCCCCATCAGGATCTCCTTCAGGAGATGATGGTGACCGTGCTCCGCCTGCGGGATGAGAGGGTGGGGCGGGGCAATCTCAAGATCATCAACACCGCCCTTAAGGAACTCCGCTATTCCTCCAAGGTTTTTTCTCCCTATCGGGATATCCACAAGGTGGCTATTTTCGGCTCCGCGCGCACACCCCGGACCGACCCCAGCTATCAACAGGCGAAGGCCTTCGCCAGAGAAATCGTCCGCCAGGGCTGGATGGTGATCACCGGCGGCGCGAGCGGCATCATGGGTGCCGGCAACGAAGGCGCGGGCCCGGAGAAAAGTTTCGGAATGAACATCCGGCTTCCCTTCGAACAAGAAGCCAATCCCATCATGGCGAAGGATCCAAAGCTCATCAATTTTAAGTATTTCTTCACGAGGAAACTTATCTTCCTCAAGGAATCCGACGCCACCGTCCTCTTCCCTGGCGGATTTGGAACGCATGACGAGGGCTTTGAGACCCTCACGCTCGTCCAGACGGGGAAGACCGAGCCGCGACCCATTATCTGCATTGACCCGCCGGGGAGCAAGTATTGGAAAGAATGGCGGCATTTCATTCAAAAGGCCTTGTTGGAGCAAGGGATGATCGACCGAGAGGACCTCGATTTGGTCGAGTTCACTCACGACGTGGGCGAGGCCGTACGGCTCGTTACCGGTTTCTACCGCAATTTTCATTCACTTCGTTTCGTGGGTGAGGAGCTCGTCATCCGGATGCAAAGGCCGCTCGATCCTCAGACGCTGGATCGCCTGAATCGGGAGTTCAAAGATTTTGTGAGCGATGGAAAAATTCGGATTCCGGAAGGTCCCTTGTCTGAGGAGGAAAACGAGCCCCACACCCACCGCTTGGCCCGGATCGTGTTTGAATTCAACCGGCGCGATTTCTCCCGGCTTCGGAAGATGATTGATGTGATAAATCAAGGATAAATTCTTGACCAAAACGAACCGTACATCTATATTTAATTAGCAAATAGACGTGGTTCGTAATGAAAAATTTAGAAAGAGAAAAAGCAAGAAATCTGCGTCGGAAGGGCTGTTCGCTGAGAGCAATCTCCGATAGGTTGGGTTGTTCCAAGAGCTCTGTCAGCATATGGATTCGCGATATTGCACTGACAAAGGCGCAAATTCAACGGCTCCGTACCAATCAGGAAAAGGGCCGGGCGAATGCAGCGAACCATCCAAATGGACCCAAGGCGAAGTGGGAGGCCATTCGATTGAGAATTGCAAGAGAAGCGGCTTGTCACATCCCTAGACGGTATTCTAAGGAGACACTTAAACTGGTAGGTACGGCACTCTATTGGGCTGAAGGTGGTAGCGCAAGTAGAAATGTGGTCAGTTTTACAAATTCAGACCCTAAAATGGTTAGATTAATGATAGGTTTTTTCAAAAATGTTTGTGAGGTGGTTTCCTCAAAATTTCGGGCAGCCGTACATCTTCACCCCCATCTTGACGGAAAGAGAGCTGAAAGATTTTGGTCAGGAGTAAGCGGAATACCACTTTCTCAGTTTCATCGCATTCAATATGCTGTAAGTCGAGCCAGCAAGGGAAAGAGAGACACGTTACCCTTCGGGACATTTAAGATTATTATCTGTGATACGCGACTACAATCTCGTATTAAGGGTTGGATTGAAGGATTGTCTCGTTGGAGTCTTGCTCGGGCGAATAGCTCAGCTGGCTAGAGCACTCGGCTTACATCCGAGAGGTCACAGGTTCGAATCCTGTTTCGCCCAAAGAATGCGAGTGCTATACTTCAACCCGTTTTGACATTTTTCCTCGTAACGGGCCCGTAGCTCAACTGGTTAGAGCACTGGATTGTCGATCCAGGGGTTGCGAGTTCAAGTCTCGTCGGGCCCGCCATGTATACTTAAGGAAGGCGCGTCACCTCGCAGCGCTTCTTTTTCACAACTACATTCTTTACATTGAGTTATAAAAAAACCGTGAATTTTTCGTGCGTGGCTTGCAGTTTCATTGACATGTGTTAACCTTTTTCTGTTGAACGAGAAACCGTTACTTCCAACGATGGAGCAAGCACCCCGGTAAAAGGCGGTTTTATTTTGTCCCCTAAAATAAGGCGATTGGAAAAGTATTTAAACTTATGATTGACTGGCAAAACGGAAAACTTAATGTTTGGCTGCGAGGCACGGCTCTCCTCGTCGCGCTTATTTTCATCTGGAACACGGTGGCGTGGGCGGACGGGGGCGGAAATGTCCTCTTGAATTTGCGCTCCCAAGGAAAAGAACTTCCCGCGGAATTGGCAGAAAGCATTCAAACGGCCGGCGGCGCATTTTCCTCGATTAAACTCCCCAAAGAAATCGGACAAATCAAAAGCACCTTTCAAGGAAAAGGAGAAGGGCTCGTTGTCCATATTCAAGACGCACACGTCAATGAAGAGGCCCAACGCCGGATCGCAGAGATCATCGACTACTTTGTCCGGGAAAAAGGCGCTCGGCTCGTCAACGTGGAAGGTTCTTCGGGTGAACTCGTTCATCAACTGCTCTCCGTCTTTCCCCACCAAAAAGCCAAAGAGCTCGTCGCCGATTATTTCCTCAAAGAAGCTTTAATCACAGGTCCGGAATATCTGGCCCTGACGAAGCGGCCGGAATTGACGCTCTACGGAATCGAAGACGAATCGCTTTACGAGGCCAATCGAAAGGTTTTCTTGGAGGCGCTTGATTTCAAGGCCTTGGATGAGCCCCTCTTGGCCAGTCTCCGGAAGGCGATGGAGGGTGTGGCCCGCCACCTCTTCTCTGACGAGCTCTGGGAACTCATCCGTTGGAAGTACGCCTTTGAGCGGGAGGAAAAGGACCTCATTTCCTATGTTCGTTATCTTGCAACGCTGACAAATGGAAAACTCGATTCCTATCCACAAATTCAGGCCTTTCTCAAACTGCTTGATTATGAATCTCAGGTGGACTGGGAGAAGACGGAAACCGAGATGGAATCCCTCATTCAAAAACTGAGGGAGGGCCTGTCCGGAAATTCGCTAGTCTCCTTTTTGAGAAAGACGGAGGATTTTAAGAGCCAAAAAATTTCGCGCGCTGATTATTACCGGCACGTGGCGGCTCTCCTCCCCGGAAAAGGAGAGACACCCTCTTTTCCCAACATTCAGAAATTTCTCGAATATATCCAGCTCCATGACAAGATCGGCGTGGAAATCTTTGACGAAATCAAGCGGCTCGAGACTTCGCTCAAAGAAGAACGCTTCCGGTCGGAGGAGGAAAGAAAGCTGGATCGTCTTTTCCGGTTTCTTGATGTTTATGAAAAGATTTTCGACTTCTCCCTCACCAAAGAGGACGCAGAATTTTTCTTCAAGAACAGGCCGGAGTTCCGGGTGGAAACGTTCCAATCCTTCCTCCATCCGCTGTTCGAAAAATACCGGTTCGATTCCGAAATCCAGAACGTGGCTTTGAACCGCTTGGACAACGATCTCGGCCAGATCGAGGAGTTTTATCGGCTTGCCCTCAAGCGAGACGAGGTTCTGATTCAAAATGCCATCAAAGAAATGCAGGCCAAGCATGCGTCCGTTTCTATGATTGTGACAGGTGGTTTTCACACACCCGGAATTGAGAAGGCCCTTCAGGCTCGCAATCTTTCCTATCTTGTCGTTACGCCTCGCCTCACAAAGGCCATCAATGAGGAGAAGGATAGTCAGCGTTACGCCCAAGCCATGCACAGCGAACCAACGAAGTTGGCCCAGCTCTTGACCGAGGCTCACTTTCCGGCGCACTCCGGCTTGGCAAACGATCCGCGTTATCAATTGTCTCAACCCTCTCGGATGCGTCCCCTTTCCTTTGGCTGGCGGAAAAACCGTCCGAGTAATCTGAAATCCTTGACACAATTGCTTCCTTTTTATGGAGAGGGCGTGATTCGCGAGAGTATCGCCGCCATCAAAGAGGGAGGAAAATTTCCAGCCGATGGCATCGATCAAATGCTTGCGCATCCGTCTCTTCCTGCTGAGGTGCGCGACTGGATTCGGCCCTCCTATGACACGTTCTCCCGTTCCGAAGTCATCAATCGAAACGGCGTGATTGCCCCCGCTTATGGGGAGGGAAGTTCGCTTGTCTTCAGCTGGGTCGAGCAGGCGGGCGAGGTCGAGAAGTTCAAGGCCAGACAAAAAAATCAACTTCAATTCAGCATGGATGGAACCCGGTTCACTGCTGAAGAGGTTCTGGATTCCATGGTTCCAGTCAGGCGTGAGGGAATGGAACGGCAGCGAGTTGAGGCTCCGGTTCTCGACAAAGTCGAACTTGCCGAAAAGCGGCATCAACAGGTCATGGATTTTGTGAAGCGTCTCTCGACGGTTTCCGGGAAGGACCTTCGAGCAGAGGAGATGGTGAAGCTCGCGGGCTTGATCAGTCAATCCAAGCGCGCCCGGGCTGAAGTCCGGAGCAAATCCCGCGAGGTCCTTGATCGATTTCGTAACGCGGCGCGGGAAGAACAGGAAACAACTCGAGCCATCGCACAGGAGTACTTCAAGGGGATTCCGGCAAGGCTGGTAGAAGAGTTCGGCAAGGTCAACGAAGCCGTCCTTTTGTCTCAGACCCCTGAAAATTATGACTTGTCAGAAGGCATTCAAGTGATCGAAGCGAGGATTGCAGCCGAGCTGAAAAAAGTCGAGCCGGTTGTGAAGGTTGAAATTCTGAAAAATGTCCGGGCTGAGATTCAGCAAACCACGGCGACCGAACGGGAAATCACGCAGCGCATCCTCGGAATTGCCAAATTGGGGAAGGAGCTTTCTCTTCTCGCTCAGCCGGAAGAACTAGCGCCCCCTCAGATGACCCGGGTTACGGACATTCAAAAGGGAATTGGTGTTTTGGCCAAACTGGTGCCGGCCGACCACCAATTGGAAAAATTCAAAGGGACCCTTTCAGGAGTGAATGAACAGATTCGAGAAATCGGGGAACGCTCTCAGCTTTATCAACAAATTCGAAGCCTCGAAGGAATGATCCAAAGGAAGTTGCAGGACTTTAAGCAAAGGATCCATGTGTTGAGTCGAATGAATTTGGACGAGACCTTCCCGGCCGATCTTGAAAACTGGCGAAAGGAAATCACCGATCTCGCCAACGGCGTTGACTCCTCGAAGAATCCGAAGGCTGCCCAATTGCTCCAGCGGGTACAGGCACCGCTCGATCAGACAGACGCTCTCCTCAATCGATACCAGCAGGTTCGAAAGAGGCTTCAGATTGAAAATGAAATCCTAAAAAACCATGCGCAGTTGACGGTATTGAGCCAGAGATCTGAGCCCACGGTTGATGACGTCATTCGGATGGGAGAGATCGAGATCCGAATCAATCAGCTGGCCCGGCAATTGGCGATCAAGGAAGCTCCCAAGGATATCCAGGATGCGGTGTCGGGCTTGTCTGGAAAGACAGAGGTCATTGGAAACAATTATTTGACCGGATTCAGCCGAAGGTTGATGCAGGCCGGACAAGATTTGAACCAGAGGCTTATGCAAATGCTGCCGCGGGGGATCGATTTGGATGCATTGCTCGGTGAAACCTTTACTCCGTTTCAAGACGAAGTAGAAAAGTTGGAAACAGCGCAGAGCAAAGTCTTCGCCCAAGCGGACGAAACCATGGCCCAATTTCTACAAACGCGAGTTGCGGCCATCCAAAGAGAATTTCATAAGAAGGAAAGAGAACCTTTCGGTGCCCGCGCTCCTCAACCTGCCGTGATTGTGACGGCACCTGCGGTCGTTCAGCCGAAGGCCGAACCCAAACCAGCACCTCCCATCAAACCACTTACCAAAAGGGAGGTCAAACGGCAGGCAAAGCAGGCGGCAGCGGTTGAAAAGGCTCGTCAGGAAACGGAAAAAGCCAAACAATTAGCCGAACAGAGTCGAATTGAGAGAGAGCGGATTGCGGCCGAGGAGAAGACAAAACAAGAAGCCGCGGAAGAAAAGCAGCGCTTATCAGAAGAGAAACAAAAGACCATACCGGTCCCCGATCTGGTGGCTCTCCTCGATAAGTATCGGAATCTCTCTTCGGATGAACGAAAAAATCGAATTAACGCATTGCAGGAAACCGCTGACCAAATCCAACAGGAAATTTCGGGCGCGCGCTCTGAAGTCCGTAAAGAGGCCCAAGAGAGTCTTGAGACCAAAATTCTCCGGCTCTATGGGGAGCTCCGCCAAGTCCAACTTGAAATGGCCGTGGCTCAAATTGCCCAATATGGAGAGGTTGAGGTCCATCGTCTGGGAGGGCTCCTCAAAACGGCCGAAGATGAGATCGCTCGACTCAACCAAGCGACGGGGGTTCAGGATCCGAAATCTTACTACACTCTGAAAAAGAATTTCCAGGAACAAAAAGAACAAGCCCGCACCGCGCTCAGGGAACAGATCGAACCGGATCTTCTCGAAGACCCTCAATATCAAAAAGCCCTACCCGCTTTGATCGATCAAGTGGAGCAATCCATAAGGGAAAGAGAAGACAGGCTGGTGAAGGAAGAAGAGAATTTGCTGGCTAAAATTCAATCCAAACTGGGCGGCGCAAAACAGCCAAAACCGCCGAAGGTTTCACCCGCTGCTCAAAAAGGGGAAGCCGAATTGGCTCGCGAGGAAGCAGATCGGAAAGAGGCCATCGAGGCAGAGAGACCGAAGGAGAGAGCATTCGAAAAAATCAAAGCTAAAATCTTGCAACCCCTAGAGCCAATCCGGGAAAGTGTTAAGAAGGCGAAAACCGTGGAGGAGGTCCTGTCCTTGATGGAGGCCTTTGAAAATTCTGCGACCCGTGCCATTGAGACGCATATTGCTCCGGGGACGCTTGAAGCAAGACAATTGGAGTACGACGTCTTGGAAGCGCTCATCCGTTCCTTCGGCGAGGAAGACATCCCCGGGGCTCTTTACGGCACAAGTGCCCACAAAAAATTAACTGAACTAGTCAACCAGAGAGATAAGGTGCTGGAGGCGCTTGGCCGGACACTTCACCGGCCCGCAGAAGGAAGGGGAGCCGCTGCGGTCCGACCCCGACTTCCCCAGACTCTCGCAAAAATTTCCCGATGGTTCTTCAACAAAAAATCCGTCGCCGTCCTTTTTCTTATCGCGGTTTTCTTTGGGCTGGGAGAGCTTTACTCTCTTCCTCAAGGGGAGACCCCGTCGGCTTCGGTCCCTGCTCCGGCTCCCGTTTTGGTCCCTGTTTCGCAGGCTCCGGTGATTCAACAGAATCTCCAGAAATCTCTGCCCACTCTCGGTCCCAAGTCGCCTGCTCCCGAACTCCCTTCTCCTGAACTCACTGAAAAGACTGAGATTATTCCCGTGGGTCCCAATAATCCCACGAAGGTGAAGCTGACCTCTACTTTCAATCCAACGACCCAGACCTGGGAGAAAAAACGGGAAGATTTCCTCAAGATTGAAGGGGTTGAGAAGTGGTGGCCCATGCACTTGAAAGACATCGACTATACCGACACCTCGCCCCACTACAACCTGAAAGAGATCCGGGAAAATTTCGGCCAGCTGGCTCGCAATTTTCAGCCGGGCAGCCTTATTCGGGTCTGGTGGGCCGTGATAGAACCCGGCCAGCCGATCGTCAACGATTGGGCTATCCTGAATCATAATGGGCAAATCGTGCCCGTCCAGCGGGCCCCCGTCCAGCGGGCCGCCGGACGTTCCGAGGTCCGCTTTCTCTCCGAGGAGGACATCGCTCAAGCGCTCATCCGGGCAAGCAAGGAAAAGCCTCTCCTCCGGCAAAGGTCTTTTGAGCGCATGGCGGAGGGGATTCAAATCCGTCTGAAAGAAAAATTGGATCAAATCCCCGGCCTGATTAAAGGGATGCAAGACGTCAATCCCCAACCGATTTCCGACGCCCTCCTGAAGGTAAAGGGAGAGACCGAGAGTGAGCTCAGTGAGATCCAGCAAATCGACCCGCCGCTCGTTAAAAACATTCGTAAGCAAGTGGAAAAAATGCCGGTAGATGCACTTTTAGATCAGCATTTGACGCGATATGTGGAGATTCTTGAAGGAGTGTCTCAGGTCGGATCGGTCAAAGCCCGGATCGAAAATGAATGGCGGCGTGTCGAGGAGATCTTCAAGCAAGTCGCGAGCGAATTGGATGCGACGAAAGGCCAACCCTATGACGTCAAGCAGAAACTGATTGAGAAAGGAGGGTTGTCTAACGATACCAAGGAGCCGGTCACAGCCGTCTTGGGTCGGCTTGAATCCACTCTCAAGGAACTGCCCGGCCACCCCGGCCTGTCGACGAATGAAATCGAGCTCGCCTCGCTGAGTCAGATGAGAAAACTTCTCTCGGATGTCCATCCAGAAATTTATGCTGCGGCGCCTAAAATCATCGACGGAAGAATCGAACAGATCAATACCCACATGGACCGACTCCAGCAGCCGGGTGCCGGCCAAACGGCTTTCGTCATTCCTTTCCTTCGGGAAGAGAGAAATCCCTCGTGGAACTTGAGCGAGCGGCTTGAGCATCACCGGAAAATGTTGGCAAGCTACCGCCAAAGCTACCTCGATACGGTCGCCCGGCATTTTGAAGAACGCCTTCAGGTGATCCTCCAAGATGTCTCAGGGGACTCTATCCGTTTGACGGCGTATCAGTTCGAAATCGAACGCATTCAAAGTGAAATTTCATCCCTCCGGAACCGGATTCAGAGGCTGGGCGACGGGAGATATGCGGATGAAGTTCAAAAAAGGCTCGAATCAATTTGGAAAAATTTTGAAGTCCAGGTAGGAGGAATTTTCCCGCAGGAGGCTCAGCACGCCATCCGATCCAGCCGCGGCCTTTTTCTCTCGGTCCTTTTAGTGACGGCCCTGGGAGGCACGCTGGCGTTTGTCCCTTCGTTTCTTTGGCGGGGGGAGGAGACTCCGGAACTCCAAGAAGCACCGGTTTCGCTGACGCCGGAGACACCGCCCGTGGATTTCTTCAAGAAGCCTGCGGAGCTTCCCGTTTTAACCCCCAAATTTGAGGCCGTTCCGTCTCCAGCTCCACCGGTACCTGTTAAGATGCCGACCCCCCCTGCTTCAGCTCCCCCCATACCGGGAAAGACGACACCAGGAGGACCTCTTGTCGAAGTCGGTCCAAAGGCGGGAGAGTTTAGGACAGAAATTGTCGTCCACTCGCCTACCTCCAGCCAGTACACCCATCGCTACAATGCCAATATCCAAGAATGGGAGAGGTACAGGCGGGATGACTATCTGAATATGGGTGGAAAAGACCAGTGGGTGCAGACTGTTTGGGATGACGTTAACGCCCCCCCTTCTTATAACCTGGTCGACATTCAGCGTCATTTCAACTTTGTGACTGGCGGCGTTCCGCCGGGCTCTCTCGTTCTCATCAGGTACCAAGGTACATGGAATTATTTTGACGGTGCCGGCAGAGTGAAGAATATCGGAATCCCGCTGAATCGACCGCCGGGCCGTTCGGAAGTGAGGGCGGACTTGGAAAAGCTCATCACCGGTTTAATGGCCCGCCTCAAGCGCTCCACACTCAAGACAGATGTGATGCCCGAATTGGTCAGTACGATTCTCGACAGCACGTCCGACACCCTTCAGAGTTATATCCTGCAAATCGAGAAGATCAAACAGGAAAATCAGTCTGATTTCAAGGCCGCCCAGCCGATTTTTTCTCTCGTCCAGCGATTTGAAGCAGAGCACAAACTCATGCTGGAAAAAATCGGGGACGCTGTCGGCACCAGCGGAATCCAGTTCGACACCGTTTCTCTTCGGCTCCTTGAAGCCGAATATGCCTTCATCAGCGCATCGCTCAGAATCATTCCCGATTATTGGATGACAGCCGAAGAGCGTGGAAACCTCAAAGGAAAGCAAAGCGGGTTGGAGAGTCAGATTCAAGCCTTGAGGCGCCACTTCTCCGACGCTCTAGTCGAGGCAGGAGAGCCGCTGTCCGGCATGGAGGACTTCAGCCTCCCCCTCCAAGAGGAAGACTTGGGAGAGGGCTTGGGGCTCGACCAACCCGTTGTTCCCGCACCCGGCGATTTTTCTGCCCCCATTTGGACCGTCGTCAATCCGGCGACCCTTGAGCCTGCTTCGAGGCCCGCCCGTGTTCCTATTAAAGGTTCTGGCATTTTGATCGCCGCCAGCATTTCGGCCTTTTTACTGGGCGTCGGAGGCAGTCTCTTCCATCATTTCCGTCCCGTTCCGACTCAATCCGTCCCCGAATCCAATGTGCCGGAACCTGTTGCCATCAGCCAACCCAAACAGCAGAGATCGGAAGGGGAGGCGCGCTTCATTCCGCCCTTTGCGGAACGTGCGGAGAAGGAGTTAAAAGAAGCCGAGACTCGATTGAATCAACTCATCGAAAAAAAGAGAAGTCTTGAGGTTCAATTGAACGAGAAAAACCTCCTCAAAACCAGACTGGAACTGCTCAAGGCAAGTCTCACCAGCCGGCTCACGGAGCTGGAAAGAAACCGGAAAGAACATTTCGGCGCCTTGATTATCAATGGTCAACCCATCGAAGATCATATGCGGAAAGTCCGCAATTCGCTGAACCAAATCGAGGAGCAACTGGACTCGATCGCGGCTGAGACCGTAAACCTTCCCCTTCAGATCCAATTTTTGGGAGAGGATATTCGCCGCGCTGGGACGACAGCCAACGGTCTCCGAAACAAACGTTCCGAGGTCCGCAGTGTGGGCGGCGAAGTCAACGAGGCAGCCCGTCAATTGGGCCTCTCGCTCGAGCAAATTCCAGATTTTTCTGGAAAGTTCGGTGCTGCAATTCAGGATTTGGTGGCCAGCATCACCTGGATCCGGGAATTCTCCGACACTCCTGATCCCGAAGCCCTCACCACCCTTTCCGGAGCCATCCGCGGCGTCTATGCGAAAGTGATTCAGTTGGAGAAGGCCTCACCTCAAGAGGATTTCAGCTCCGTGAAAAATGCACTCAATCAATTCAATATAGCCGTCATAAAGCTCAAGCAATCCCTGGAGGTGCCAATAATGGAAACGCGGGGATACGGCCTTTTGAAATATGTAGCCATAGCTGTTCTTGTAGGCGTCCTCTTCTTCGCCAGCCGCTTCTTCTTCCTGCAAGCGCCGGAAGCAAAACCCTTGTCGGAGAAAACTGAGGTTCGCCCGGAAAAAGTTGAGCTGGTGCCCCCTCCGCGGCCAAAGTCGATCGAAGAAGAGATCAAAGGTACCAAGGAAGAAGTTCCCGTGATTCCTCCGCCTGCCGCAGAATCTTTGCCTGTCGCCCAAAAGGCCCCGCCGGAATATAAAATTCCCACTGATCTCGAAACAAAACTAGCCAAAGGCGCACTGGAGGAGATCCGCCAAGGCCTCCGGTGGGCGATTGGCGAAACCTCCCGAGATCCCAAATCCGTCGCCAAGGCCCTCGAACTCGCCCGAGGAAATTCTGCCGCGGGTAAGCTCAATCCAAAAGACGTGGAACCTTTTTTCTTCCAGACCGACGAGGGAATTCTCCGCGAGGCCATGGAACTGGCCGCAACGCAGAAGATCTCCATCGGAGCGCGTGCCCAGGCCCATTACTACCTCCATGCCAATGAGCCTCTTACTCGTGAGCGCCTCAAATCTTTTCTAAGCGACGCGACGAAAAAACAGGAAAGCCAGCTTGGGCGTGTGGAAATTGCCTTGAGAATCCTCGAGGCCCGAAAAATTCCCGGCATCACGCTGGAGGATTTTCTGCCGGTTTTCCAGATCAAGCCCTTCCATCATGAGATGGTCAACTTCGCCTTGAGGGCCATAGCCCAGCAGGAGATCCATGTTCCGTATGAATTCATCCGGCCGTTCCTCCACAGTCAGTTCCAGTCTTGGTCGGCCATGGAAGTGATTGAGGCCGGGCGCGTCCGTGTACCCCTGACCGAATTAAGAGGGCTTGAACTTCCTGCCGGCAAAACGGACATCTGGCAGCTCGGCGTAGGTGAGATCGCGCGCTTGTCCAACAAGCTTCCCAATGTGTTCGTCACACACGTGGACAGCAGAGTTCGAACGGTGCTTCAAACGGACGCTTCGATCGAACCCGCGGCCATGTGGGAAAGGCTCCTGGCAGGCGTTCTCGTCACCAAGCTGAAAGATTCCGGCAAACTTCAAGCTGTCAAATTGCCCCTTCTTCATCTTCTTCAACGTTATGAGTCCACCGGCTATCTGGGTACTTTGAATGAAGGGAAGATCCGAGATTTTGCCCAAGAGCTGGCGGGACAGATCCTCGAAGAAAGAAAAAGACACGAGGAAAACCTTGTCCTCGGACCGGGCCGGCGCGTCAATGTCTTGATGCACGCTGGACAAGAATTCGACCGGGCGGGCCTTGTGAAACTTCTCACAGATACCGGTGTCCGGGAGAAGGACATCCAGGTTTTCTTTGCAGGACCCAGTGAAGCGCACGCGGCCATGGCCCTTCAGGGTTATTTTCGTTCCATCATCCAGGCGATTCAAGACGGCGAGCCGACCACGTTCTGGGAGGCCGTTCACGGCCAGCCGGCCACTTTGACAATTAGAGACGGAAGCATCGCCGGGCTGTTGACGTCCACGGCCTATGCTCGCGAGATCGCCCAAGCTTTTGCCGGCGCTCCGAGTATCCCAATGGGGCACCTGACGTTTGTGAAGGAAAGCTGTTATTCCTGCGACTTCACCATCAACTTACTGGGCAGGGCTATGAAGCAGGAAATCGGTTATCAAAGAATTGCCTCACTTCCTACGGTCATCGCTGTCACCAGTCGCTACAGCGTGGGATACCCGCAAAGTTTCCGGGACGCCGTCAAAGCCCTTGGCCTCACGCCGGGCACTCCGTTTCGTCTAAAACACTTTTTCGAGGCAGACCGCCTCGCCAATTTTCCGAAGGACCCAGCGGTTTGGCGCCGCGACCCGGCCGGGTTCATTTATTTTGACTTTCATCCGCTTGAGGAAAGATTGGGGATCCCTGTACGTTTCCGGGGCCAGCTCGGACCCCTTCTCGAAATTTCCCGCTTGGATTTTCCAAACACCTGGCGTTCGGAGGTCAGAAGTTTGACGAGCAAGCTTTTGACGGCCTTGATCCCTGCGGGCGCGGCGATCATGGGATTCTATCTCACCGGAAAGTTGAGCCCGACTCCTTCTTCCGCCCCCCCTGCCCCACAACCTGGGCAGGAAGTCAAACTTTCTCTTCCCGAAACCGACGGGACCGGATCCGCAAAAACCAAATCCCCCGAGCCGTCCCTTCAGAGGAATTACGAGATCCAGTTCACAGAAGAGGGTGAAATGCACACCACTCGTTACCCCTCGACTTCCATTGTCCGTAAAACTCTCGTGGGCAAAGATGGGATCGATAAAGCGCATTGGGATCTTATCAACGGAAAATGGTACCCCGTGGCCATGGACTTGCGTTTCTTCCACTCCGATCTGGGTATTCAAATGGCCTCTTTCGCTGACACGCTTTCCGGAATAGAGCAACGTGTCAAGGACGAGATTGACAAAAGTGGTGGGATTCCGGAGGGGAGCTTGGTTAAGGTTGTCTGGGTGAAAGGTCGGGACCACGAATGGATTCATTTTGATCCGAGCGGCAATGTTTTTCATGAGGCGATCATTCCAGGACGATCTGAGGTGAGGATCGGACCCAGTGCGATTGCAAAGCGGATCGTGATGGGCTCGGGCCTCGTGGCCGCGGCCTTTGTCGGACTCTATCTGGCCGGCCTGTTCAGTCCTGTTCCGCCCGCTCGTGAAGAAGTGGCTCAGCCTGTTGTAACAGCCGAGGCCAAAAGGCAACCCTCCGAGGGGAAGGCCCGTCCGAGCGGTCCGACTGAAATTTCCAAAGAGCCGACAACCGAACGGGAGACCGAAAGAGAGTTTCGCGTTCCCGGATCCCAATCCGAAGTCTTTGAGATGGGGAAATTCGGGCATCTGGCCACGGTCATTAACGGGGATCCCAGCCATGGCCCGCTTTACCGGGTGGAAAAAATTCTTTACCTGGAAGCGCCTGTGGGAAACAGCTTTGCCAGTGCGAAGATTTTAGACGTCAGAGGAGCAAGAGATGAAAGGGAGGCGACACAGAATCTTTTGATCAAAGCGCAAAAGACGGAGAGGGGAGTAAGGTTCGACGTCATCTACCCCTACAGCCGCACGAAGGGGAGCTTCTTCTTTCCCTTGAATCCTGCAACAGGGATCTACCTGTCACCCCGTATTATTAAAGGCATTCCTCTCACGCCCGGGGAAGAGAAAAAACTCAGGCAGCGTTCCGAAGTGCGGCTTGCGACGCAGGAATTTGAGCAGGTGCTCAAGCGGCTGGACATGGCCCTCAAGGACGCGGCAGGTGTGAAGCCCCGGTCGATCGAAGAAGCCTTCGAACGCTATGAGACGCTTGTTCGCCCCGAATTTGAAAGAGTGCGCGAAGAACTTCAAGAACTCTCAAAGGTGGGGGCGATTGAAAAACTTCCCGATTATCCCAGCCACTTGAGAACGTTTGTGGCGCAGAACTTCGATGAGATCTTGCGAATGATTCGAAGGGAAACGGAAGAATTGGAGGCCTCAGAGGCCAGGGCCCTTCTGGATCGCCTCCAGACCCTCTCGAAGCAGGACCACCAGGAGATCGAGGACATACAAAAAAGCCACGACAAGATTGAGCGGCGAATGAAGGCCGAGGCGGGTGCGAGGGACAGTAGGAGTGTCCTCAACGAACTGGGCCGCGAGGTCCAGAGCGAATTGGATCGATTAAGGCTGCACCAAAGCACCATTGAATCTTTCCTGAAAGGCGAGCCCCACGACACAGGTATCATCGCTGCCTATCAGAGCAGTTTCGATCCGGATTACTTTGCCTCCCTCATCGAACAGCTGGATGAAGAAGGAAACGGACTTCAAACAAGGCTCGTGGAGCAACAAACCCTTGTCCGGCAATTGAAGGGCGAGGCAAATCCGGAGGCCTTGACCCTCGCCACGGTCGAACTTCAAAGACTTGAGAAAGAATTCCAAAAGAGGTTCCCCTTCCACGCCAAGGTGGTGGCCGCGCAAGCGAAGGTTCAGGATCAGGCCGTTGCACTTGGGGAAGAAACGCAAGCAGACCGCCAAGCTTTTAGAGAAGCGAAAAAGCGGTTGGAAGAAATCGAAGGGAAGGGACGAGACGCTCAGGAGAAACTGGAAGCGGTCGTCCGCGAAGTCCGCCGTCTCCGGGAACTGAACCCTCAATTCCCCGATTCAGTTCCGGGATATAAAGACGCCCAGACCCATCTTCGAAATCTCGAGAAACAGGCTGAGCCGGTTCTTGCAGAATTGGAAAAAATAAAGGAAGGATTTCAAAAGAGATTTCCCTTTCACGCCAAGATTGTGGCTGCGCAAGCGAAGGTTCAGGATCAAGCGGTTGATCTTGGAGAAGAAAAAGCCACCGACCGTCAGGCTCTGGAAAATGCTAAAAAACAATTAAAGGAAATTCAGCAAAAAAAACGCCAAGCCAAGAAAAACCTCAATGCAGCCGCTCGCATCCTCCGTGACCTCAGAGAACAAAACCCTCAATCACCCGATTCGGTTCCCGGCTACAAAGAGGCCCAAGACCGTTTGCGGAATATTGAGACACAGACCGAGCCGTTTTTTTCTAAGGCAGAAAAAATAAAAGAAGAAATCAAGACCTTGGAGGAGAAGGAATCAAAGTATCAGGACTGGCCCGCTGTGGTGCTCCAAGGAATTGAGCAGAGAATAAAGGAATGGGGATTGAAGGAAAAAACCATAAAAGTTCTTGAAGCGTACTTTCTGGATTCTCCCCGGTACAGTGAAAATCTGAAGAAACAGGAAAAGGGGATAGGGCAACAAATTAACCGCATTAAAAAACAAATCGAACAGGAGGCAACGGATTCAGACGTTCTTAAGCTCGAAAAGCTTGAAGGAATTCTCCAGGAAATTCGCGGACGGCGTCAATTTGCCGAACAGGAACTCGACAGACGGGAGAAAATTAAATGGAATCCCTTTGCTGTGAAAGTTGATCTGGATGTGGCCGTTGCGGACATGCAGTCTCTTGCTTGGGCCCTTAAGATTCAGAAAGCCAAGAACCAATCTCGCCTCAGAGGGTTTATTGGATCTCCTACCGAAGTGGCTCTCCGAAAATTAAAGCAGGAGAAAGACCGTTTGGAGGCAAAAGCTGAAAGAGAAGCGGAAGCGAACGCCCAAGAAATTGAATTGACTCAAGAAAAGATTCAAAAAACTCAAGCACAACTAGGAGAAGCTTTCAAAGCTCGAAAAGCCGGCCGGATTTGGATTGATTATCTCTTCATGCTCATGATGTCGCCACTCGTTTTTCTGCTCAACCTTTTGACCGCGCTTCGTGTCCTTCCGGAAGAGTCCGACATTCGGGCACTTCGTGGAGAAATTCAGAAATTACAGGCGAGAGTGAAAGATCTTGAAGCATTGAAACCAGCAGAAGAAATTCAAATCCTCGAAGACCAAATTGAAGCTACCGAGAAACGTATCCAACACATGGCCGATGCAGATTGGCAGCGCGTTCTCCGGCGCTTAGATCCGGATCAGTTCGATGAAAAGTTTCTGAAAGAAATCATGGATGATTTGGAAGAGGAAAGACAGCTCATCAGCTCCCGCGCGGAGGTGCGTGCGGAGGCGGAAAAAGATGACGTCAAGGCTTGGAATGAGATCGGGAAGAAGATCAACGAGCTGAAAGATGGCGTCAAAGCGTGGAACGAGATTGGAAAGAAGATCAAAGACCTTCCGAAGGAACTCGACGAAGCGAAGAAGGCGCTTCAAGCGTATGCCGTTGATCTTAAAAAGACAGAGGTCCCGAAGAACAAGGACTTTGCTGAAGAAATTGGAAAAAAATACGAGGTCGTCAAGCAAACCCTCAAGGAACACGTGAACCATCCCTCCGTCCAGGCCATTTTGGTGGAAATTATGTCGCTTAAGATGTCGCTTAAGGAACTCGAGGAAGCGAGCAAAGTGCTTCGAGCGTATTCCATTGATCTTAAGAAAACATTGGATGTGAGGATCGATGGAAAGATCCAGAAGGACCTTGCCGAAAAGATCGGCAAAAAGCACGGGACCGTCAAGCAGGACCTCAAGGAAAATGTAAACCATCCAGGGGTCCAGGCGATTCTGGCGGAGGTCGAGTCACTTACGACGAAGCGGATGGAACAGATCACACTCGAAATCATCGGCGCGCCCGTGGCAGTGGTGGCCGGGACTGCGGCGGCGCGCGCGCCTCCGGGGGAGGTCGCGAAGGAAAAGCCGAAATCAAGACCCCTTTTATACGCCTTCATTCTTGCCGTTGTCCTTGTAATCGGTGGATGGTTCTATAGCGCCTACCAAGGTCTCAAGACCCAGATTGCCGATTTGTGGAACCGGCCGGTCGAGCAGAAAGTCGTCACAACGGATTTCCTTAAGAAAAAAGAGCTGGAAGATTTCATGAAACGGCTTGAGGAAGAAAAGAAAAAGCAGCCCGTCGTCGTCCCGCCTATTCCGGAAGAGAAAAAAGAGCCCGAAACCAAGCCTGCCCCCAAACCGGAGCCGCTCAAGCCGGTCGTTCGTCCCGCCCAGCCGCCGATGTATGCCGGCCCTGCGCCGCTCGGAAAACCCGGCAAAGTGCTTCCTCCCTCTATGGCGAAGTCGGTTGACTTGAACGCCATCGCGAAGAATCATCCCATCCTTACTCTCGTTGTGGGCGATTCTCTATTTTCAGAAAAGACCCTTCCGGATGTTCAAACCTTGCGGAAGATTTGGCACCACCTGGGTCCCCTCGGGCTTCAGGTGGTCATCGTCTATCCCGGCGCCGGGGGAGACGCGAAGATTCTGGAACGATACCTTGTCTCTCATCAGATCGACGTTCCGGTGGTTTTCGATCCCCAGGCGAAGCCCAATCCAAAGCAGCCTTCTTTCCTCCGTTACATCAGTCCGCGCGGAGACAAGGCCAAGGGTTTCCTGTGGTCTGAAGTGTTGGCCGATCTCCAGAAAACACCGGCGCCAGATCCCAAGGACAAAGAAACACAGGCCATTTGGGGAGACAAAAAGCCGCTTCGAAACGTCGGGATCGATCCTTTCGTCTTTCAAATGCTCCAGCAGGAATTGACGGCGGACCAGCTCACGAACATGCTTCAAAAGGACCCGCGGCGCGGCCTCCTCGATACGGCCCCGGAGGAGAAAGAATTCAAGGTCCAGCACGTGAAGTTGCAGCAACTCCCGGTGGAATGGCAGAAGGAGTTTGTCGATTTCGCGGAGGCGCAGCTCAAGGCCTTTCTGGCAAGCCAAGACCAACCAACCAAAGAAGACGACCCCCTGTTACTTTCACCTCTGGATTGGTACGTGTACCTCAAACCCCTTTTCATGTACAAAAGAATAGAAGGCGCCCAAGTGGCCCTTTTTCTAGAAAATTTAAGACGCCATGTCTTTCCCACCATGTTAAAAGATCTGAACCCGGCCTTTGGCGTGAGGAGCGACAAAAGCTTCCTTCCTCACCGGTGGCAGGGAGGCGCTTCTTTCATGGCCATCCATGAGAACTCGGATGAAATCTGGGCCCGGCACGAGCGGCTTTGGAAGAAAAAAGGTTACCCCGTTTCCCTCAAGCAGGCCCTCGTCGGCGCCATTGAGTTGACATTGGACGTGATGGCGGACGTCACACTTCTTGCCAACAATGAACCCGGCTACCTTGAGAAGAGAGGCCAGTTCGGGAAGGGACTCATCCATCCCACCGGTCGCGGGTGGTATTTCGAGACGCAGGTGATCGATCCTGTGAATCGAGCCAGACTTTTAAAATTTCCCCCAACCGAAGGGCTTGAACTCCAACTGCCTGGGGCCGGAAACATCGGAGCCGAAAACCCACTCTATCCAGGCGGCAAGAAGGTTCCTTCACCGATTCCGGGAGGGTATCATCCATTCTGGTATTTCTATGATCAAGTGTTTCAAGGAGGAGCTTTCTTTAATTTCGATCCCGACACTTACAAGCTCTATGCCCCACATAACCTCAGGTATTGGGGTGGTATTCCCGAGTTATCGTTTAATCCTCAAATGGGACCGACCTATACCTTCAATGAACTTTTTGCCACGAAGGGGGACATTGACCTCCTTAGGGACGTGCGACAGCAAATCGTAAATTTGATTCTTGAGAAAACCCCTCTTATCCCGTTTACCCTGCCGCTCAAGGACACACCCATCGATGCGCCCGACGTGAGCAACCCCCAGGACTACCTCACGTTTCACTACTTGAGCCGTCGGGTCTCCTGGTACGGTCCCGGCGGAAAACAGTATCAAACGCCGCTTGATTTTCTCGTGGATTTCAACCCCACGATCCGGCTGGCGGACCTTGTTTCCAAGACCTATTCGAAAGCACCCAGTCAATTTTTCTCAGATCGGCTCGCCAATTCTATTCTTGTCTTCATGGCCTATCACCCGGAGACGTGGGGGACGAAGTATCCGAGAAGTCTCCGTGAGATTTACACCAAACAGGCGATCGAAAAAGCGGTCAATATTTTTACGATCCTTCACAATGCGGAAGTCTTCCAGCCGCTCTTTCGTCCGGAATTCGGAAATCCTGAACGGAATTTCATGATCGACGACCTCCTGAAACGCTTGATCGATTCCACGATCGGTGATGTGGTCGATATTGACCTTCGGACAGGGCAGGACAAGGTGCTCTTTCGTGTGGCGAACCGGCGGCTCGAAATTTATGAGGGCAATTACCTTGGCATGCTGCAACGGGAGGTCGTGGCCAATTTGAAGACCTTCCCCTACGAAGTGGAGGGCCGGCTCTGGCCGTGGACCACCAACCTCCCCCTGCCCACGAAAGGTGTTTTCCCAACGCCGCTTTTTAATGACCGATTGGTCCGGCAGAGTGCTTTGTTCGCCGATTCGGCGATCGCTCTTCGTGACTTTTATCTCACCTACCTTTTGATCGAACAGGGCAGCGCCATCAAGATGGGAATCACGGATCCCGAGGAGATGGTGAAGTTCATCAAGGCGAAGGCGGCCATTCGGGAAATGGCCGGGAAAGTTTACGGCCGGACCCTGAAGTTTTCCGACCCCGATGATGCGGGTCGGATCACAGCCATGGCCAAGACCCTCTACCTCTCCGGGATTCCCACGGACCTTTGGAATCTCGTGCTGGCGATTGCTTCCAAGGGAGATGAAAAGAATCCCAATGTGGCAGATGGAAATAATGTCAGGCGAGAGGCCTTGAATCTTTTCAACCGGATCAGCGGCCAGAAGTTGACGCAATTTGACCTTTTGAGCGATGACCCGGAAATCAGCGGTCTTCACACGAGCTTCCTTATCTGGTGGGCCAATGAACGGGGCAAGGAAAAAGGAAATTACGAGAAATGGATGGGCGCTCTGGACAAGCTCAACATGACCGAAGTGAAGGATCAGGCCGAGCGTTACTGGCAGGCCATTGCCCAGGCCCAGGGCGCGAAAATTCCGTCCCTGAAAGAAGGTGATTTCAGCACGTGGGACCGCTACACGCGGGCCCGCTATCAGTCTTACATCAAGGACATCATCCAGCGCGGTCCCATGGAGAGGAAGGAAGTGACCGACGAGGCGGTCAAGTTCCTGGCCGATCCGAAAAATCAGGCCCTCTTCCGCCAATTGACCGATCGTTCCATTGAGGTCTCCCGTGAGATGACCAAGCTTTTCCCGCGCAAGACCAAGCCGCCCGAGCCGGGGACGAGCTTTTTCGATCTGGATTCAACCACGCAGGGAAGGATCGTTTCCATTCTTGAGGCCACGTTGCGCACCAAGAATCAGAAAAGGAGTCTTGGGTTAGAGATCGACAGGCTCCGCTTTCTTGTCCACCGTCTCGGGACGGACGAGATGAAGGATCGGGTGCGTCGAGACCATTATCTCAAGATGGCCGAGGACTTCCACAGCGCCCTCTTCCCCCCGCAGGTCTTTAAGGACCGGCGTCCGGTCGAGATCACGCACGAGATGGTGGCCACGAACCCCGAATCCGAAACCGTTTTTCTAAACATTCTCGGCTCGGCCCATGACCCCACCAAAGTCATCTTGGACCCTACAAAGATATCGGAGACCGAGCTCTTCGAGCGGCTTTACAAGGCACACAAGAAGGAACTTGAGGAAGCCGTCCGTGCCTTGGGCCTTTCCAGAGGGAAACCCGGGGATTTTCACGAGAAGCTGATTCTCGGCCGGCTGGAGGAAGCGCGTAAAGACATCAACCTGGGACGTGGTCCAAAGCCAGAGATCAAGAGCGTGGAAGAACTCATTCCGCTCCTCAAGCGCCGGCCCGATTATGAGGGCGTTTACATTCAGAAAGTTTTGGATCTTGTGCGCTTTTATATCCAGCAGCAAACCCGTCTCTTTCCGGGTGTCCGTCCCTCGGATGAACAGCTTGCGAGTCTCATCGTCGGGGCCCTGGGCACGGGCCTGATCTCCGGCGGGCTGGACCAAGGTCCGGTGGAGGCGCAGGCACCACCGGTCCAACTGGCGGTCCAACCCAAGGTGGCTCCGGACCTGCGTGAGAAGGCCCTGGCCTATGCCGAGAAGAGTCTTCCGACCCTCCTCCGTCTTTTTGAACCCGGCATCGGCACCGACCTCACGACGGGTTATCCGTATGATGGTTATGACCCGATCCGACAAAGACCTCTGCATGAGCCCGCGACGGGGAAACCCGCTCTGTTCACTCAACCCACCGCGCAGGGCTTTCGGCTGGAAATTTTGGGTCACATCCTGGCAGGCGATGTGAAGGAAAGGCAAAGTGTTGAAGAACGGCAGAAGGCGGTAAAAGAGGCCGACAAGATGCTGACGCATCTCCTTCAGGACCAGAAAACGATCGGCTGGAAGGGATTGATCAGCTGGAAGGATTTGACGACGGGTCAGTGGAGGGATGAGAAGTACGGCTTTGTCGACAACGCGAATCTGACGTTCAGTTTGATGGCCTTCATCGGTTCTTTGCAACGTGCCGTCAAGGCCAATCCACAGCTAAAAGTTGATTCTCTTGTCACCAAGGCCCGGCAGTTCATAGACAATCAGCTTGAAGGATATGAAGCCCTCTATGATCCTGCCAAAGAGATGTTTTCAGGGGTTATGGAAAAAATCGATGTGACGAAGCCCTTGGAGAAGGGATGGGTGGTGGTCGACGGCCACAAACGACACGAAACCTATTATATCGACCGCTTCTTTGCCGAAAACCGAGCGAAGATCGCAGCGGTGGTAGGCTATTTCCAGGCCCTCCGCACCAAGCGGGGAGGACCGCAGGTGATCTCTGAAAAGGCTTTCCTCAGTCTAAAACCAACGTTCTCCGACTACGCATACCGTGACAAGACCAAACGGCTGACACCGACCCCTTGGGAGGGCTTTTTCCAAATCAGCTGGGGGGCGGACGCAGAATTGGCCTATGCCGACAAACTGCCGCATCTTGCGGTCATTCACGAAAACTTTTTCAAGGCCGCAACCGACTATTCCCATGTGCATCACCTGCGCGGCTTCCTCTCGGCCTCCGCAGTCCCAGCGAAGAAGCTCTATCACGGGGCCACCGGGATGCCAACCTTGAAGGAAACCAAAGGGCCCGTGTGGAGCCGCACGGCTTCCCTTTACGCAGCGGCCCCGTATTTCCGGGCCTATCCGGAACAGTTCTACCTTTGGATGCGTGCCTTTGAAAACGACGGGAAGAACGTGGGTGAATATGGTATGTACGATGCGCTGGGATACGGAGGACGGTCCGTCAAGCATTACCTTGCGATCGACCAAGGATCGATGGCCGTGGGTCTGATTGGCAAGGAAGGCGAATCGTTCCGGACCTTCGCCAAGGAGGCCGGCTTGGACAATGAAATGATCCGTCTCTACAACGCGCATCTGGCCTATTGGAGTGACCCCAAACAAATTCAAAAGGAAGGTGAACATCAATTTGGATTCACTCCCGACACCCTTAAAAAACATCCTATCGATTTCGCGCCGCCGGATCCCCAAGTGCCGGAGGAAGCCCTCGAGCCGCTTTTGGCTGCGGAGCGCTATGGCGACGAGGTCAACCGCCGCATCCGGCACTTTATCAGCGGTGCCTGGCTGGATCCGGCGAAGAAGAAGGAAAGCTATTTCGAAGATTCTAGAAAGGCGGCGCAAGAGTTCTATTCACAAGTCTTCGGACAAGAGATCTTTGACAAAGGGATGTGGCCGGACCTCATGAAATTTAAAAACCGGGGGGATCTCCTTGGAGATAACCAGGCACAGGGACTTCTGCGCGGATTCCTGCGCGGCGCGGCGGAACGGCAGATTTACGTGGAGGAAAAACAGCCGGACCAAGAGTGGCTTGAGGAGCGGGAGGACGACCTCAAACATTATTTCGGCCAGGTGAAGGACGCGATCACCGTTCTCAAGAAAGTCCGGGGGACCGAGGCCGGAAAGGTGTTCTTCCGGTCCGTGGCCCAGCTCCATTTTCTGGATCAGGGTTTTTCGGCCAAGGAGGCGGTAGCCAAGGCCGAAGGCGTGGAGGGACTCAAGTTTTTCCGTGACGACACCAGGGCCCTGGAATTTTTGATCGGACTCATCAACCTGATGGCGGAAGACTTCAAGGAAGGCCTTCTCCGGCCCAAGGAGAAGATCCCGGACGAGTGGAAATACGCGCATCACGTGCAAAATTTCTTCTTTCTCCTCACAGACATGCGTCTACGTACCGACCTTCAACACTATTACGAGAGCATCGCGAGGACCGAGCAGAAGCTGGATCCCATGGTGCGGGAACGGGCCAGCCGGCGTCAGATTTGGGGTGAATTTTCGGCCCGCCTCAAAATGATTGAGGAAATCCACGGCCGTTACGAACTGACCCGCGAGGAGATCCTCAACACGATGGTGACCCTGCTGGAGGTCCAACGCGCGGCCCGGGAGAACTGGTGGCCCGAACAGGAGCTTGCGCTTTTTGATTCTGAAATCGGGTATTACTATCAGGCTTTTTACACGACCTACCTAAACAAGGAACAGAAGCAGCCCTTCAATGAGGCGATGAAGGGAAAGATCGATATCAATCAATTCTTTTCCCTTGTCCGGTTTGTCGAGAATATCCGTCCCCTGGCGGGTACGATCCTTCTGGACAATCTCAATGAAAAGGGGGGTGAAATGTTCAAAGCCTTCCTGAAGGAGAAGAAGCTCGAGCATGAATTCCGGGCCCTCTACGCTCCCCTGGAACGAACCCCCTGGGCCTCCGGAAAAAAACTCGAGTGGCTCAAAGAGCACGTGACTTCCCTCATGTATGAAACCATGACCGGTGGTGAGGCCGTACAGTTTGCGATCCGGGATTTTCTCCGCCTGCAGGAAAAACTGGAGGCCGGCGAGCGGCTCAATTTCGAGCAAGCAAAGAAATGGTTCCTTGAGAAGTTCCGACGCCATATCTATCTCAAGGCCGTCTACATGACCTATCACCAGGAACGGGTGGAACGGAGCGGCGAAAAAGCGAAAAGGATCGGCGTGACGATCGAGCTGGGCAAACCCAGTGAGTTCGTCAGCCGCAAAAAGGATGATCAAGGACGAGATATCCAACTGGTGTATCAGACCAAAGAAACAAGAGAACAACCCCCCGTAACAACGGAAGCGGCCTTCCAATACGACGACGAGAAAGAAACCTACACGGTCACGACCCGGAAGAGAGATCAGCTCCAGTCCGTTCTGACCTACGCCTACGGTAAGGACGGCGAGGCGAGAACACCGGACGACGAACTCGTCCATACCCTCCACCTCTATCCCGAACGGCCCTCGGACCCGGACCTCTCTTCTTGGATCACCCTGATTGAGAAGGGAAGGTTTACGGAAGAGGAAGTGGCGTGGTATTTCAAGACGGACGGCGACATCATCGAACTGGAAAATAAGGCCCAGGCGGAAATCGAAAAGAAGTTTGGAACCGAAGTGGCTGAAAAATATCCCAAGATGACGGAGGAGGAGCGGCTCGGTTTCGCGGCCCGCATGAAACAATTGGGGCTGGAACGCCCTTGGCTTGAGGAGTGGATGACCGATGCGATGGAGACTCAAGCGGATAGATATCAAGCCTGGAAGAAGAAAAAAGAGCGGCTTGAAAAGTGGCTAGAAGAGGCACGGCCCCGGACAGACGCAGAAAAGGAAAAGGTGAAAAAGCACCGAGAGAGGTTAGAACGTATGCCCTTGTCCAATCCCTTTATCGACTTTCCCTCTCTTCCCGCAGCGGTTGATCGCTCCCGTAAGAAGCTGGGCCGGCCCATGCACTGGTTCCACAAGATGCAGAGGGAGTGGTTCTTCGAAGAGATGACCGAGAGCGACTGGAGCTTCAAGGATCTGGGCGGCCCGGAGGGGAACAAGTTCAGACGCGCGCTTTGGAAGTGGCGCATGACCTTCCAGAGACTGCCGGCCTCCGCCAAAGAAGAGGAGCTTCTGCTCGACGGTTGGGACCGGATCGTCGAGATGCCCAACGTGAAGTTTCTTCCTTCGGGGAAGGAGCGTCCATGGAATGAAAAGGAGAAGGTCCAGAGGGAGTTAACGGACCGGGTCAGTATGGTGCTGGACACCTTTTCGTCCGCGCTATCCGAGCACCTCGCCTTTCTGGGAGCGGAGGGTTCCTTCGAAGACGAGACCAAGGCGGCGCGCCGCGAAATCGAGGAACTGATGCTCAAGAAAAGCCCGATCGATCCCGACGGCCTCCTCCTGATGCACTTCAATCGCCAACCGGTCCGCAAGGAAGTGGCCCGGGATATCCGTGACCTGTCCGGATATGAAGTGCAGGTCCGCATCCGGGAGGGGACGCAGCCTGAGATCTATGACACACGCTATTATGAAAGAAAAGGTTTCCTCCCCGAAGGGTACAACAAGGCGCGGGCGGCCCGCGAGATTCATAGGAGGTATCAAAGCTACCTCCGGGAGAAAAAGAATCAGGGGAAGGGATACCCGATGCATCTCGACCCCTATTTTGTGAACTTCCTCGTCCACGCCATGATTGAGCGTGGATTTGACTTCGACGAGGTATTTTTCCGCTACATCGATATGGAGAATCAGCTTGCTGAAGTGTACAAGAAGTATGGTCTTTCGAAGGATGAGCAGATCCGCCTGAGACGGCCGGACGGAACCATTCGCCTGACCCGCTTGCACCAAGTGAGCGTTTCCATGATCACCGACCAGCTTTTCAGCGAGTGGGGAATCACGCGGCCCGAGCATAAAGAGGTCCTCCGCAAGGGCTTTGGGATGACATTCGAGGAAAAGCTGCAGGAAAAAATTGACCGCCTTGGAAAAGTCATGGAAATGGCGCTTGTGATTTCTGAAGGGTTGACGGCCCTCGGAAAGGAGACCGATTTCTCCGATGCCCGTCAGATGGCAGAAAATACGACCAATGCGGGCGTCACGCTGGATGAAATCAAGGCCTGGCTCAAACTCACCAAGGCCATCCAAGAGATCGGGACGAAAAGGCTTCGGGAGGCGGCCAAGGCCCTTGGCAAGGACCCCGCCGAAGTCATGTTCCCGCTTGATGCGGCTCGATACCTGGCCGATTCCTACCTCAAAATTGGGCTCTCCGATCCGCCCGACCGGCTTCGATGGCCGAGGGAACGTTTGATGAAGTCGGTTCAAAAGGATCTGTCCCAGTTGAAAGAGAGTTTGGCGAAGGGACCTTCGCTCACGCGGCAGGCGAGAGAGTGGCTGACCGATGCCAACGGCCAGAGTCTGCTGGCGAATCCCAAGCTTCGCGAAATGCTTGTCGACGAAATCATTCGCGGGAACATTAACCCCGTGGCGCTCCGCATGCTTTTTGAAAGGGCCGGGAAACAAAAGGAATGGCACGACCGCATTCGCGAGAGGCAGAAAAAACTTGAGTTCTATGATGAGGAAGCGCTCAGGCGGGCGATGCAGCCGATCTCCTTTGCCGATCTGGTGCTTTTCTACGATTCCACCGCGAAGCCCGAGCAGCAGGTGGGTTTAATCAACCTCCTCAAGCGCCTCGCCGGACGGGAGGAAGTGAATGGAAAGTTGATTGAGAAATGGCGGGAATCGATCGAAGAGTCTGTCAACGCGGCCTTCAAGATGGACGTGGAGGGGATCCTTCAAGAACGGTATCCCGACCAGCGCGAAAAGAGTCTCTTAGAAGAAACACTGGATCTCAAGAAGGGAGGCGGGTGGAGGATTTTGGGACTCGCCTTCCTCGCGTCTTTGATCGCGAGCGTGGGCATTGCCATTCGCGATTACCTGCGGGGAACCGCCGGGCGGGGGAAGAGCTGGTACCTCCCGTGGCGGGGCTTCACGGCCTTTGTCCTTGCGAATACGATTCTTTTTGATCTCTTCTGGCTAGCCACAACCAACCTCGCCACTTTTTCGGGACCCGTGATCCTAATCTCTTTCATTGGCAACCTGTACCTCTTTTATCTCATCGCTTTAAAGTTCTGGTTCTTTTTCACGGCACTCATCTTCGGTGTTCCCAAGATACCGCCCATCGTGGGACCCAATGATCCCATTCCCGCGCCGCCACCTGGACAGCAAAATGCAATCGAAGTCCTGCTTCGGCCCGACCGGGATGAGGGTGAAGAGGAAATGAAAGCCTACTTGGCCCATCAATATCGGATCTTGGAAGGGGACCCCAATGCCCTGGTTTTTCTTTTTGCGCGAGATGTGCCCGAAAAAGATCCCAACGAGACGTGGGGCCAATGGGCCCAAAAACCCTACAGTCAGAAGGACAACGTTCCGCTCCTTGATATTTTGAACAATGTCCGGGTGGACCAAATCCAGCTGGCTCAAAAACCCGAGAACGGAAGGACGGGTTCCCTGCTCCGGGATTTTCCGGGCCGGGTCTTTGTCTTTGTCCGACATGGTCCCCTTGAGAAACCCTTCGACTATCAGGCCATCATGCGCTGGCTTGAAACCGGCAGGAACGATCTTCAAGGCCCCGTGGCCCCGGACGATCCCACCATGGTTGATGAGGCGGGTAACCCTATCGAATGGCCCCTGTGGGAAGGATTGAACGCAAAAAGAGGCCCGAATGGACAACTCATTCATGTTCCCTTAATCGATGGGATTTTGAACGAAGACGGAAGAATCGTCGCACTCGATCAGGATCCTCGGCTTGACCGGATCCGGAATCAGGTGCCGGGTCAATCGAGGGTCCACAGCGTTACGCCGTTTGACGCTGAGATTGGAATGACAGCGAGGGATTATCAACTCCTCGTTGCAAAATCCAATGTCCCCGAGAACCGCGCTAAGTGGACCATCTTTCAACCGCGGCCGAAAATCCGCAATTACCGTCAGTCCCAACAAACCTTCCTTGAACACTACGCGGCAGGCGCGCTTTGGTTCATGCAGGAACAGCGGATGCGGATGCTCGGCCAAGTCCGCGCCTTTGGTAAATTCCTGATTGTGGTAGACGACTACTATGAACGAGTCATGAAGCCCACCCAGGAACATCCTTACGGTCCTTATATGTCCGTGGCCGTCAGGGCGAGTGAACCCATTGCCCATCCGGGCAGGTTTCTTCTCGCCGTGTATGGCTATCTTGCGGGTGTGGCGGTTACAGTGGGCCTCATGGTCTTTGGAGTCACGATCTTTGGATCAACCGCACCTTTCTTTTTCGCCTTCAGTTTCATGGCTGCTCTCACATGGATGATTCCTTATATTTTGGAAGTTTGGCCTCGGGATCTCACCGGAGAATTCAAAGGCAATCCGCGGGCCATCTTGAGTCACGATGAGGAAGAGGTGAAATACGTGTCGGCCGGGCTCGCGAACGACGTCATCATGTGGGATGACGCAAAAACAGGAGTTCTCGCCTGGGTTGAGAGGCTTTTCCGGTGGCAGGGCGTTTTTGACGCCACGACGATTTTTGAGAGGGTCCGCCGGGCCGGGATCCTTGAGGTACCGAACCGGGTTTTCAGCAATGAAGTGGTACGTGGGTTGGTGGCCACACCGCTTTGGGGATTGATCCTTATCATCGGCGGTTTTGCCGTGGCGAAGCACGGGATTCAGGAAGTATCGAGGTCCCTTTTCGCGGAAGGCCTCTTTGTCGCCACCATGGTGATGTTGCTGGGGGACAAATTGCTTTATCCCATCGTCACTTATCTGAAGAGGCTGGGGTGGGTGAAGTCTTCGGTGGCTGTGACCGGCATGGGAACGTCTCTTTTCTTCTTCCCGGGAGCGACCCTGGTATTGCTGGCCGGCGTATCCATCCTGCTGAATTTATACGCACTCTTTTTTGATCCCAGGATTTTTGTCTCGCTAGGAATTGAAGAACCACTGGCCGAGGAGGAGGAAATTCACCCCACAACCCCGCCGGGAGCGATTGTGACGACTCTCTTTGCTCCCATCGGCATCACAGAAATCGTGGTTCACTTCGTCTATGAAGTGGGAAACACGACCATCTATCTCCTGGCCTTTTTGTGGTTCACGCCCATTTACGTGATGACGGCCATGACGACGATTTGGCAGTTGATTGCTCATGGTAAGGTCACGAGCTTGTCTCAACCCAAGTTCCAGAAAGACACCCACTGGGATTATCTGCGTGCCTATCGAGGGTGGGGGACGATCGGATTGGTTCTTCTAATGCTTTCGATGGGCGCAGGATGGATGGCGCCGGTCGGCCTGGGCTGGCTTCAATTAGACGCGACAGGTCGGTTCATCCTGGCCGCTATTTATTCATGGATATTGATTCTGAAATATCCCCAGCTTTTTAAAGAACACCGGAAGATCAATGAAAAAATCAGGCTTCTCAAAACGCAAAAAGACGCGGCAGAAAGGTTGGGTCACCTAGATAAAGTAGCCGACATCGAGGACAAATTGAGAGATCAGAAAAATGAAAGATGGCGCCGGGTAAAAGACTATTTCTACACCCTCCTTTCGCCTGCGATTCTTCTCCTGAGCGCCTGGCAGGCCGAGAACTGGGGCCCTCTTGTGGACGGACACTGGATCCTTCGGGCTTTTCCGATTCATCTTTCCATGATGGGTGTGGCCTCCGTGGCCTTCTTTCTAAGCGTTCTCCTCAAGGGACGGTTTTGGACGGACAAGGCCCGGCCTATCGCCACGCTCCTCGGATGGGCGATCATCGGATTGGGAACCTTCTATTATCTCGGCGTGGAGAGCATTCCCGGACTTCGCCGGATTCTCTCACCCGTTGTCCCTCTCGTCATTCCTGTTTACGGAGGGGATGGATTCCATCAGGGTGTGGTTCCTGGCATGGGAGAGATGCTGGGGACGAACCCGCTTTTCGTGATGCTCCACGTTTTTGTACTCGCAAGTGCTCTCGTTCTCATTCCGACGGGATTCCTGGTGGGGATGTATTCCTGGCTCAAAAATCAGGTCCCGACCGCCAAGTACTGGAAAAGCTTCTTTGATTGGATTCCAGCAGTCGATCGCTGGCTGAATCCAGAACCTCCAGCGCCTCCTCCCGGTGCCCGCCGCGCAGAGGTCCGCACGGAAAAACCGTCTCAAAAGGAAGCCGTTCTCAAGGAGATTCAGTTCTTGAGCCCGGATCAAATCAAGAATCTTCCGCCCGAGAAATTGGCTGACCTCGTCCTCCGGACCGTGGCGAGCACGCTCCTTGTGGATTTTTCCGATATGCAGGAAAAATTCCTCCTTTATTCCGCTGCCCCCGGTACCGGCAAGGGTAAATTGATGTCTTCCACTTTTGTCGCTGAAAAGGAGGGCGAGAAGGCGCCCTATCAGGATTTTGTAGACAAGCTGGTTCTTTTCCACGAACGGGCACCCCGGATAATAGATAAAGATACGGGAGATTTGGAAAAGGATGGTCGTGAATACCATTTCAGAACGCGCAAACAACTCGAAGCAATGGCTCAATCCCTGCCAGAAGGGACGATTGTCCTTCGGGAAATCAATCGGGAAGCCCAAGCCTTGGTGCTTAAGTCATTTATTGAAAAAGGGGTCACCGTCGAAAAAGTTGCGGGTGCCGATCAACTAAAAGATCTCCTTGGAGGTCAAGTTATCGAGTGGGACGCCAAGGTTGGGACGTTGACCGTCAATCACGGCGGGAGGACGATCTCCTTGAAAGGTGTTATCATTCCGCAATCCGAAAAAGGGCTGTTGCTTGCCGGTGATGTTATTCAGGGTGCTGCAGACAACACGGTTACTGTCGATCGCAAGATCCGGGGCATGGATGAGGTTTTTGGAAGCAGTCGATTAACCTTCCTGGAAGGGGGCTACGCATGGTTCAAATTCATTAAGGAAACCTACCCAAACATTTTGGCTCTCTTTATCTCTCCCTTCGAGGAGGGCGATTTCGTACTTCGCGCAAGAAACGAACAATGGATCCGCCAGACTTTTTCGACCCCGGAAGAACGGGTTCTGGCCTATGAGGCGATGAGGATGATAGGTATCGAATCAGAAGAGAAGCTTGATCTTGCCGGGTCGCCGGATTTGCAACTGAAAGTTAAAAATAAGGTTGCGACGTATGACCGGAGCACAGTAAACCCTATTTTATTTACCAACGCCCAGGTGATTGAATCGGACAATCTGATTCAAGAGCTCAACCGACTGCGGGCCAGCTTCGGGAAGTTAGCCCTTGAAGTTCAGGATTATGACCTGGCACGAGCCTTGGCCCATGAAGTCCAGCGCCGGCTCTTCGGGCGTGACAAGGCCCAAACCTTCCGTGACGAAAAGGGCGAACGGACGAACGCCTACAATCGGGTCCTTGAAGGCGATCTCCAGATTCTGGATCGAAACGTGGATTATGGAGAAGAAAATGTTCTGCCGAACCCCTACGGGTATACGCCGGAGGCCGCCAATCAGATCATTCAAAAGCTTTCAAACGATTTCATCCGGCGCTTCTTCACCAATGTTCTCTTAGCCATTCACGATCGCGCCGAAGTGCGGGCGGTCGAAGAAAAAATCTACCGGGTCGGTGAAAATGACGAAGTGTTGGGAGAAATGACGCGTAAAGAGGTGAATGTCAGTCCCTATCCGATTTACCGGACGGCTCAGCTTTATGTTCTGACACCTACGGGTGAAGTGGTGTTCCAGAGACGGGCCGCTTCCAAAGGATATCCTTTGGCTCTGGATCTCCCCGGCGGACATGTGAAGTATGGTTCCAACTATGGGGACACCGCTTTCGAGGAAGCCAATCAGGAGCTTCCGTTCGAAGTGTCCAAGGATCAGATTCAGCAGATCAAAGCTTCCGACTCCGCTCCTTTCTTTAGGATGCGTCTTCCGAATAACCGGGCCAATCGGGGTGTTTTCAAGGTGCAGCTCAATCCGGATCAGATGCGGGTTCTCGAGGAGAATAACCGGGAGCTCAGAAGGTTGTGGTCCGAGATTTATAGAGAAGTCGCCCAAGACCAGGGAATTTCGGTTCAAGAACTTCTCATGACTGTCCGTGACCCCGCGAAGGCGAACCTTCGTGAAGAAATCAAACAGGCGCTCATCGAAAGAGTGGGGCCTGAAAAACTAGATCATTACGAGGCGGCAGAGTATGTGCCGATGCCTTTTGATCGCGCAGTACAAGAATATTTTAAGGACCCGAATCGTACGGACTGGGCGCGTTCGAAATTTGCCGATGCCTTTTACGCGTTGATTGATCCCAGTATCAATCAGGCACCAGAGGGCAAAGATTACGCCGCAGTGATTCAAAAGGCCCTCACCGGCCGCGCCGAGGTGCGGCAAGAATATTTTGATGTGGTGGATGAACAGGACCGGCCGACGGGAGAGAAGGTTGAAAGGGCCATGGCCCATGCAAACGGTGTGCGACACCGAGCGGTCATCGAGTTTGTGTTTAACCGCAAAGGCGAGGTTTTGTTGCAGCGTCGCGGCCCGGCGAAGGACACGTATCCCAATACTTGGACGACTTCCGTGAGCGGGCACGTAGATGCCGGAGAAGACTATCGAAAGGCGATCCAACATGAAGCGAAGGAAGAAATCGGTCTTGATATGAATATGGATCGTCTGCACCGGTTGGGGCCCGAGGGAATGCCGGGCGATTACACCCTCCAGTACCTTTTCCGTTTCACGGCTTCCGATCCTGCAAAGGCCCAGGCCCAGGTCGGCGAAGTGCGGCAGGAACTGATTGCCCAAAACTTCCTGCCGCCCCAAAACCAGCCGAAAGGTATTTTATGGAATGTATCGGCGAAAGAGAACGTGATCACAGTTTCTCTCTACGGCTTCATCAAAGAGGTTGAGAATCAACTGCGTGCTGTTAAGGATCCGGTCAAATCAGCTCTTGAAAAGCGTGTGGGCCCCGTCGGGGAACAGTTCATTTTCAACGTCGACAACCGCACTCACTACGCCTACGTCCTGGATGAAAAGGAGGAAGAAATCATCCAGGCAAAAATACAGGAGGTTGCGGCTGCACAAACGTCGGCGGCTGAAGTCACCGAACTGGCTTATCGACCTTTGAACGAAGTCGTGACGGAATTCAACCAATATCCTGAGCGTTTTCCGGAAGTTTTCCTTTTTCTCGAAGATCCACAAATTCGAAACGACCTGTTTGCCGCAGTGCCGGATCTGAAGCGGGCCGAGGTTCGCGCTGGCAATAGAACCCTCAGGGAAAACGTCCGCGAATTGAAAAAGCGCCTGGAACAGGCCCTCATTGATCCGACCAAGGATTTCGACGTGATCGTGATCAGCGTCTACCCGAAATTTATGAAACAAGCCCAGGAAGTGGTAGACAGCCTGAGAGGAAAAGTATTTCATCCTGAAAAGAAAGTGCTCTTGGTTTCGACCGATCCAGAAGGCACGATCACGGACACAATCACATCGGTCAACGAAGCCTTAAAGAAGGTTTACGGAGAAAATTATACTCGGGAAGATCTTCGAGGAAAGAGGATCGCGGTCGTCAACATGAGCGGATTCGGATCCCGAATGCCGAGTGAATTCGGGAAAGGGCTTTTGGTCCTGCCCGGAAATAGGACTTTCCTTGAGCAGGTGTTGAGACAGCGCTTCTATTATTTGGATCCGAAATTTGAAGGGGTGATCGCACTTTCCGTTGACGGTGTGAAGGTGCCGCAGTATCCCGTCCAATTTGGAAAGGCTGGAATCCAGGTGGTCGGTCACCCGATGGGTCTCAGGGACGAGCGCGTGGGCGAACTCGGCATCTTTGGACTGCAAAATCCTTTCAAACGAGGCGCGCAGCCCATTGAATTCGCTTTTGAAAAGCTGGATCGCGGATATCGTGAAGATTACATCTCTCGAGAAGTCATCACTCATCAATACGTCAATGTGAGTCAAGCTGACTATGGGCTCAATTGGGACGCCTTTCTATGGTTCCGCGGTAAAATCAAGGACATCCGAACGATGCTGACGGAGCGGTTCGAGGCCTCCGGGAAATCCTTCCGAGACGACGACAATCTTTACAACTGGGCGGAACATCTTTTTGAACCGGCCTTCTTGAATGGGGAAGATATGGCGGCCGATTACAAGACAAGAATTGAGCAGCGCGCCGGCCCTCTGGATGATGACTTGTTTCAACATTTCCGGAGTGTGGCCATCGAGGCCCGTCAAAAGTTTGGAATGGAATTCGTCAATCAAGGCCCCGAGACACTTTACCTTCACACGAACCGCCCCGATCAATATAAAGATTTTATCCTGGACCTCTTGGCCAATCGGGCGCTTCAGGAACTATTCGGCCTTCGTAAAACCAAGGGTAGGATCGTGGACCGGCCAAAAACCCTTCTCAGCCCCACCGTCTTTAGTGAGCAAGTGGAACGGGGAACTGTGATTTCCCACAGTGTCATTGACCTTGGCGTCCGAATTCAGCGGGGATCCGTCTCTCTCAATAGCGCCCTTACGCCGGGGACGGTGATCGAAAGAAGGGGAGCCGTGGTCAACAGCGTGGGCAAATTCATCGTGCCCGAGGGGAGTATTGTGGATTCGGTGATTGCGCCACCCGAAGGATTGCAGGTCAAACCGCACACTTACACGCGGGGTTATTTCATCCGAAATGCGGAGGGAAAACTCCAAATGGTTCTCGTATCCATTCCCATCAAGATTCTCCTTCGAACGGAGTTCGGAGAAGTCCAAGGCGAAGATTTGAAGGCGCAGGTGAACGGCAAGCGGCTCACGAACCTTGCCATATTCCCACGCAATCCCCGCCTCGCGGACAAGAATCCATCACTTGGCGAGGAGGCGCCGGACAAATATTCCTTGCAGCAACTGCGGACGACTATGGAAACCGATTTCATGTGGGAGGCACGCAAATCTCTGAACAAAGCCTTGGCCCAGCCAGGTCTCACAGCCTCTCAGATTGCCGAAGATTTTCGCGCCCAAATCAAATCGGCCTCAGGAACAACAGAGGCCCCTGGAAAGGCTCGAGCGGAAGTGAGAGTGGATCGCGAAAAAGTGGACGATCTCCTCAAAGCCATCGAGGCCATGAGTGAATCCCAGAAAGCCATGGCTCCGAGCCAACAGATCGCTCAACTCACGAATCTGGTTGATGCCTTGAATCAGCGGGGTTTTAACCTGCCCGCACTGGAACGAGAACTGACGGACTTCGCCGCTGCGAAGGCGGATATGGCCAAGGCAGATGTAAAGGGTTCCGTCGTGGTGGAATACAAGCCCGGCAAGAAAGACTTTTTTGAGAAAGACGATTTCTCATTCGTTCATCAACAACTTCTCCGCGCTCCTCGAGTGGTCATTGCGGCAGCGCCCGATCAAGTTGACGAATTAACAAAGGCTTTAACAAACGCCTTAGGAGCAAATCTATTCATTGAAAAACGTCTTGAAGTCATCGGAGTGGTTGAGAACATCATGAAGCCGACCGATCGAACGCTCAAGCAAGTCGTTAGAAGCGAAGTTAGGCGCCAGAACCTCGTGATGCGTGATACGATTCAAGTAAAGCCGGACGTTGCGGCGGAAGAAACGATGCTCCTCCGCGCAGCCTTGATCGGCGCAGCCGGACTGGCACAGGACCGAATTGTTGTGATCAGCGACAAGCAGCTGGGCCTTCCCGAGATCCGGCAGTTCAGTGTCACCCAGATGATCACAGCCCTCTTCCAGTCTCTGAAGGCAACCGCTGTCTCGGCATAAGCTGCATGAGAGCTTGACAAATTGTACATTATTCTGTACATTTCTAGTGGAGGATAAAAATGGATCAAATCTCACCGATCTCGGAAGTCCGTGCCCATTTACCTGAAGTGGTGGACCACGTGAGAAAGATGCGCCAGCGCTGTATCATCACGCGGCAGGGAAAGCCCGTGGGCGTCATCGTGTCTCCTGAGGAACTCGAGACCCTGGAAATCTTGTCCGACCCCGAGCTTATCAAGTCCCTCATTCGGGCGGAAGGGGACGTTCGGGCGAAGCGGCTTTTCACGCATCGGGAAGTTTTTGGTGCATAAGCTTCTTTACACGGACGAGGCCCGCAAGCAGATTTTCCATCTGGATGAACGGACGAAGCAGAAGATTCATGAGGCAGTTCGGCAAATCGCGGCAAATCCCGCATCGGGGGAAATGCTTACCCGGGAACTCAAGGACCGCTGGTCATACCGGGTGGGGGATTATCGAATCATCTATCGAATTTACAAAACCGAGGTTCTCGTTTTGATCCTCACGGTCGGGCATCGAAAAAAAGTTTACAAGAAGGCGGCCAGAAAAAACTGGTAGCGGTCTCGGCTTAAAAGAAATGCACTTTGGGTCGATATAATATTTAACATGCTATCCATAAAGAATGCGATCCGGGTCTTGGTGGGGGCGATCCTCCTTTTCCTCTCGGAATACTCTCTTTATCTCTTCACCCGCATGCCCCAGGCGCTGAATGGGGGAGGTCCGGCTGCGTTCATCGTCTACCAATTTCAGTGGCTGATGATCCTCACCGTGGCGGTTGGACTTTTTGCTCCTATTGGGGCGATCATTTCTGAAAAGCTTAAAAGGCCGCTTGTCGGATTCGCGGCTTGGGCCTGTCTGGTGGTGCTATCCATGATTGGATACACGTCCGTTGTTTTTCTGGGGATGACCGCGTCTCCTTTGGGATTGGGAATGCCGGCTTCAATGAATGTCGCGCTTCAGAATGCCAAGCCCAAGATTTCGGAAATGGTTTCGTTTGCCGGATCCAAGATCGAACAGGTCGATCCCGGAACCATCCGCGTCGAACTTCAATTCAAGAATCAGACGGACGACGAATACACAGAAATCGATTACAACTTTGCAGCCATCGACGGAGACAAACTATTCTATCGAATCAAAATCCGGGACGGCGTGTATCTTCCGCCTGGGATCGTTGCCTCGACCACCCTGACTTGGCGGAAGGCGGACTTTAAAGACCCCGCCCTGTTCAATCGGATTTTCACAGCCCAGCAAGGCAACAAGCTAAAGGTTTACGCACGGGCCGAAAGACTCGTCCGAATCGACGGAAAGGCCATAGAAGCCTGAAAATATGCATAACTTATTGAAATTAAAACACATATGACAAAATTGATCGTAAATTTGACAAGGTGAGCGTAGAATGCTACATTTTGTCTGTAACTTAATAAGTTATAAAAGTATGTAGGACTTATGAGAACCATTCTGACTCTCATTATATATACGCTGGTACAAGGCTGCTTTGTCCCAGCTTCTACCTCTTGGGCAGCTCAAGCATCGGCTTCTCTTCCTTCGGCCGGGGGACCCACCCCGACGGTCCTTTTCACAAACATTCCTCTGGGAGACAAAACCGTTCAGGACTTGGGCGACACCTACCTTCTCAGCAAATCCCACGATCCTCTTTTTTTCCAAGCCTATGAGAAGTTGCCGGCCGGCGGCTTTGGACGTCTCCTCCGGTATCGTGAAGCGTTGGGCGGGGGAGGACAGGTTGACTTGGAATTTGTTTACCAGGACAAGCTCCAGAGTCTGACCATCCTGGATTACGGGTCCGGGCGTTTTTTTCGAATCACCTTTCACCCAGATGAGAAGGAATCATTCTGTCTTTTTCCTTCAAACGATAAATTAGATTTAACCAAAGATCCCTCGACCGCTCCGTCCTTTTCTTCGAAGTGGGCCCTTTCAAATCAAAGGGTGCCGGGCTGGGCCTTGCCTGAAGTTCATCGGGTTCTTTCTCATCCAACGAGCCCGACCGAACAGGAGAGTTGGTCGCGTCGATTGGTTCGCGGCCCCCCGGGGGAGGTCCCTTCATGATGTACGCCTTCCAACGTGAAGAAAAACCTCTCTGTCTTCGCGGCCTTTCTCTTTTCATCATCCTCACATTTGTCGTTACCCAGTTGGACGCTCGGCTGGCCTATGGTTACAACATCCCCGCACCGGTTCCCTCGGTGCCGGCGACACCCGCTCCAGATTTTCACATCCTCTATCAAAATGACCTCATCCGCGATTCCACAACGGCGGCACCTGAGCAGCCTACGGTCGCGGTGACGGAGGGGACCCCGCCCAGCACACCGGTGGAGCAACCCGCTCCGAGTCCTGCGGAACAATTTTCAGCAGAAAAACCGCTCAGCGAAACGGAACAAATTCCAGATCAAGAGAAGGCCTATCGGATGGCCGAGACCCAACTCTCCCATGCCCTGAATGTTCCCGTCGAACAAATTACGCGCTACCGCACGGGTCAAGAGGGTTCCATTTACAAGCCGGTCTTGTCCCATGAAACCTCCTATTATTTTTACGACGTGAATGTTTCCTTGGGGGAGACGGTCCTCAAGCAGATCCAACGCTTGGATCAGAATGATCAAAAGCAGTCCACGACCCTGACCACGTTCAACGAGCAGGGTAACCGGGAAAAACAGGTGACAAAGTCAGGACTCTCCACGGATCTGGATTCGTTCGAGGCGGAAAAAGGGATTTTGGATGAAATCTATTTCTTTGAGGGAGGTCAACTACAAGTCGATCGCGGGGGAGACCGGACGATCAAGACCCTTTTTGATTCCGAGGGCCGGGTCTCGAAGAGCCAGGTCATCCGGCAGGGAATCTACACAACGCGTGAAGAGTTTGATGCCGCCGGGGAAATTCCACTGAGCGAGGCCTATTTTATTGAGGGAGGCCAGCTCCTGGTTGACCGCTTTGTGGGAGTGACTACCTTAGTGAGGTTTGACGAGACAGGAAAAGTAAAGGACCAGATTACAAAACTGGGCATCCTGACCACATTAAGTGACTTTGATGCCAAGGAAACAATTCTGCGTGAAGCGCATTTCGAAAACGGCCGCGTGATCAAAACTGTGAGCGAGGATAGCACCACCACGACTTTTAGCTACGATGATCCGAAAAAGGAATACACGATCACGAGCGGGGCCACCCAACAGACCCTCTCCTATGGTCCGGATGAGAAGGCCGGCACCAGTGATGACCAACTCCTGGAGGTCTCCACCACCAACGA
>Ga0209515_10000376_pt1 | contig 83701 bp, 83 predicted proteins | sample Subgroupgradi54m_FD_187454 | JGI IMG/M metagenome (GOLD analysis project Ga0209515, IMG submission 187454) | Subsurface groundwater microbial communities from S. Glens Falls, New York, USA - GMW60B uncontaminated upgradient, 5.4 m (SPAdes)... ...
AAAGTTCTTATTGTTGAAGATCTTATCTCAACTGGGAAAAGCATAGGGGGAAACGTTAACGCTATTCGAGAGGCGGGCGGGAAAGTAACGCATTGTCTGGCTATCACTACCTCAACCGTTTCTGCGTTTGTAGAGAATGTGCAAAGCTTGCACATTACCTTGCTGACCCTTACGAACATTGAAACTATCATCCAGACGGCCGCAAGCGAAAAATATATCTCGAAAGATCAAGAAAAAGTTGTGCAGCGTTTTTTGAGCAATCCAAAAGAATGGGGCAAAGAGATGGGGTTTGAGTAGCAAATGACTGAACGACTAACAGATCAAGATGTGGATGACATTCTGCGTGCTACTCCTCAAGAAACAGAAGAACGAGTAGAACATCATTGTGCAATTGTTGGCGTATATGATCCGGATGGCAATCCAGTCGATACAGCGCATGCCATGTTGTATCACATGAATCACCGTGGACAAGAGGGATCAATGATAGCAGTTGAACAATCCGATGGAATATATGACAAACGAGGCGGCCCAGGATGGGTAAGTCAAGCATATACGAAAGATGATCTTCATGCATTGCGATCTAGACAGCCAGTAATCGCAAATGGGCAAAATAGATATTCTACTTCAGGGGAGCTTGATGTGTATCAGCCATTTGTGACAGGATTTGGTGGATTTGATGAAAAAATAGTAAAAGAGAGATATCCACAACTTTGGGAAGCTTTTATAAAAAATCCTTTTAGTCTTACGCATAACGGCAATTTAACAAATGCAATGAAATTGCTTTCAGAGCTTCCTGAAGAATTGCAGACGCTAGCAAAAAATGACACGGCAGTTATTTTCCTCCATCTAGTGCTTGCACCCGGAGATACGTGGCAAGAGAAAATTCGTCATGTAGCGGGCAAATGTGAAGGAGCGGCAAATTTAATTATCAATGCAAACAAAATGTTATATGCATTCCGTGATCCATGGGGATTTAGGCCGTTAAGTATAGGTAAGCTGCCTTTTCGTGGTGAGGGGACACGGCAAGGATATGTGGTGGCATCAGAAAATGGCCCATTTGATGCGTCTGAAGTAGAATTTGTCCGTGATGTATTGCCGGGTGAAGGAGTAGTTATAGATGAACACGGCGTACGGACGTTTTTTGTCGATGAACGAGTAGAGGTTGGGCCGCTTGCTCAGTGCATTTTCGAACTCGTGTATTTTGCAGCTCCTGACTCTGTGGTTTTCGGAAAAGAAGTTTCTCAAATTCGACGAGAAATCGGAAGAGTATTGGCGCGAAAAGATGCAAAGCGGGGCTTTTTGCCTGATGTTGTCGTCCCTATACAGCATTCGGGGTTAACGTTTGCTGAAGGATACGCATCAGAAATGATCTATCTTCTTTTGATCCATCCAGAATACTTTGGCTTAGAACATCTCAGTCAGGAAGCATTGGCACAAAAAGCAAGCTCTTTGCAAACACAGACGGGACTAGTAGCCAATATTTATGCCAATGGTCGCTCATTTATAAATCCTGATGAACGAGCACAGGTGAATAGTGCAAAACACAGAGCTGATAGATCAGTGGTAAACGATGCTGTCGTTGCATTGATTGACGACTCTATTGTGCGAGGAGGTGCATCAAAACGAGCAATTTTGCGACTTAGAAAGGCAGGAGCAAAAGAAATACACCTTCGATGCGGATACCCGTATGTGCGCCATGCATGCTTTATGGGAGTTGATTTTCAATCAGAAAAAGAGTTGATTGTGAATCAAGTGGGTGAAGAAGGGGTGGCGTCAGCAATTGATGCAGACAGTCTAGATCTCGTGACGACAAGAGAATTATTGGAAGTGGTGGTGGGGAAGGAACGTTTTAAAGAGATTGATGTTTCAGGCGAAGTGGTTCTTTTCCAACGAGGCGGGTTTTGTGGATCTTGCATTTTTACGAAACCGCATTATCCTGTGGATGTGCGTGGTGTGTATGCAAAAGTTCTATAATTGACGATAGGATGCAATTTTGGTAACATAAACTATGCCCACGAAATTTATTTTTGTTTCTGGTGGTGTCATTTCTGGTTTAGGAAAGGGCGTTACCACCGGCTCTATTGCGCTTCTTCTTCAAAATCGAGGCTATCGCGTTACCCCCGTCAAATGTGAAAATTACCTTAATATCGATGCCGGCCTTATAAACCCTATCGAACACGGCGACCCGTATCTTTGTGAAGATGGGACTGAAGCTGATATGGATATGGGAACATACGAGAAATTCCTTGATAAAAACATGTACCGCCATAACTTTGTTACCATGGGGCAAGTATACAAGACGGTTATTGACCGAGAACGCAATTTTGAATATGAAGGAGAAGATGTAGAGGCCATTCCTCATGTGACGGATGAAATCATCAAGCGCATTAAGCTCGCCGGAGAAAAAGAAAGTGCCGATGTCGTGGTGGTGGAACTAGGGGGGACGGCGGGTGAATATCAAAATGTGTTGTACTACGAAGCTTCTCGTATACTTTCCCTTAATAAGAAAAATAGTGTCGTTCATGTACACGTGAGTTATTTGCCTACCCCATCACACTTAGGAGAACCCAAAACCAAGCCCACCCAGCTTTCTGTGCGCACGCTCAATGCCATGGGTATCCAGCCGGATTTTATCGTCACGCGTGCAGAAAAACCAATGGATAACCGCAGACGGGCTCGCTTTGCGCTGTTTTGTAATGTGGATCCTGAGCATGTGATTGATAGTGTGGATTTAGAAAGCCCGTATGAGAGTCCGGTATATTTGGAAAAACAAAAATTTAGTGAAAAGATTTTAGAACTTTTGGAACTTTCTCCCAAAAAGCTTACTCTTTCTGCCTGGGAGCACATGACTGATACCATAAAAGCGAAAAAGACAAAACATATCACCATCGCCATTGTGGGCAAATATTTTGCAACTGGTGAGTACCAGCTTCGTGATAGCTATGCCGCTCTTATGGATGCTATTGATCACGCTAGTTGGACACAAGGAGTGGATGCAAGCGTCAAATGGATTCAGGCAGAAAAACTGGAAAAGGGAGATCTTAAAGACCTGGAAGGAGTCGATGGCATCATTGTACCTATTGGTTGGGGACCACGGGGGGTCGAGGGGAAAATTGCGGCAATCAACTATGCCCGGATGAACAAGATTCCTTATCTTGGTCTTTGTTATGGCATGCAGCTAGCAGTCGTTGAATATGCGCGCAATGTGTTGGGTTTACCAGGCGCTCATACGTTGGAATGTGATGCGGACACTGCCCACCCCGTCATTCATATGATCACGGGTCAAGAAGAGATTTTGAAACGTCGCGCGTATGGAGGCACCATGCGGTTGGGGCGGTGGGAATGCCGAGTTAAACGCGGTTCTGTTGCGGATGAAAGTTATCTTGCTTATCAAGGATATGATAATGAAAAAGACAAAATGGTCGGGGAAAGGCACAGACACCGCTATGAGTTTAATAACGCATACGCCAAGCAGTTTGAAGAAGGTGGGATGGTGCTTTCGGGGAGATCGGTGGTGGAAAATCTCGTCGAAATCGTTGAACTTCCCAAATCTGTCCACCCTTTTTTCTTGGGGACGCAATATCATCCAGAGTACCGTTCTCGGCCGCTTCGGCCTCACCCTCTCTTTCTGGAATACATCAACGCTTGTGTCAAATAGGCCTAAATGATACAATAAACCCCTATGGCAAACATAGCAGTGTGGAAATCAGACACGGAAAATGTATCATTTCATGTGGGTGACACGGTTCGCGTGCATTATAAACTCATTGAGAAAGAAAAAGTTTCCGGTAAAACAAAACGAGAAGTTCACGAGGAAACGCATGAGCGTATTCAAGTATTTGAAGGGATTGTGATTGCTATCCGCGGCGGCGGGGTTAACGCGATGTTTACCGTACGCAGGATTGGCGCGGCGGCAATCGGAGTGGAACGTATTTTTCCCCTTGTATCCCCTTGGATCAAAAAACTCGAAGTGAAAAAATTGGGAGACGTGCGACGAGCAAAACTCTATTATCTTCGAGATAAAAAAGGAAAAGAAGCCACGAGAATCGATGAAGTCCAACGGCCGCCTCAGGATGAACAACCAGCTACTGGGTAAAAAGGGAGAAAATTTTGCCGCTGATTACCTCAAACGTCACGGTTTTCGTATCATTGATCGAAATTTCAAAGGCCGCTACGGAGAACTCGATATTATTGCCCTTGACGGAAAAATTTTAGTATTTATAGAAGTAAAAACGCGTATCGGTCGCACGTTTGGTATGCCTGAGGAAGCCGTGACGCCAAGGAAACTTCGTGAAGTAATTCAAACCGCCCAATATTACAAACTTCTCCATCCCGAGCTTTCTGATAGTTTACGGATTGACGTTATTGGCATCGAGCTTAACGTTGATGAGACTATCAAATATTTCCATCACATTAGAAACGTGACGCAGTAGGCCGTTTTTTGCTATAATTAAGGCGTTCTTTGAAAAAGAACCTAGATGTTGATTTAAAGAATATAAATGTGTCGCAAGCGTGTGGTGCGAAAGAGAATAGCTTGCGACTCCTATTAGGGAAAAGCGTTGGAGAAAAACCGTAAGGTTTTGCTCCAGAAAGGGTCGGTAGCTCAACGGTAGAGCAGTAGCCTTTTAAGCTATTGGTTCTGGGTTCGAATCCCAGCCGACTCACCAAATTAGACGGTAGGGCTTCAAATTGCTTGATTAGAGCATATCCAAGCCCTATCGTCGGTGTTCGATAATTTGTACCATCAAAAAATACCCCTTCTGGAAAGATCGAACACCCGATCTTCATTCGTCCTTCTGGTGAAGACTTGAGAAATATTTTGTCCAAGTTATTGAGGTAAAACTCCATGAAGTTGAGGACTGTATCAATATCTTTGATATCCATCTTCTTTTCAGAGACTAATGATTGTTTAGCCACAATCTGAATCTTAATTTCTTCCTTCATATCCAGGTATTCCTCATCGGTGTAAATGCCATCTCGGTGTTTATCCCTAATACGCTTGAGTGTACCTTCTAACGCTTCCACATCTTTTAAGACGGTATCTCTACTAATGGATAATTCTTGATGTTCCAGTTCATAGCGTTCTTTGATGATATCTCTGAAAAAGGTTAAGAATTTGGGAGTAGGCCTCACTTTCTGTAACAGTGCCATAAATTGCAGTTCAGCCTTATCCAGTCCGTAGTTATCCCTATGCTCACAATTAAGACAAAAATAATAGGCATACTTTTTACATTTCCCCTTTGTCCATCCTGAAGTTAAGCGATGGTTACAGTACGGACAGCGGATAATCATACGGAGTTTGAAATCTTCCCTGAGTGCTGTTCTGCCTTGAATGGGAAAGGCTTTGGCTTTGAAGGCGAATTGAACCGCATAATAGGTACGTTCATCAATCATTGCTTCATGTTTCCCTTGAGTCTCCCCATACTTTTGAGAGGTCAATATTCCGTAATAAAATTTATTCTTGAAAATCTTTTCTACTGATCCTCGTGAAAATCTGTGCAGTTTGTACTTGTTTAGTTCATCCGCAATTTGTCGCATTGATAAATGTTCTGCTTCGACTCTTTCCCACATGACTTGGAGAATAGGAAACCAGACGGGATCTTTAACGGCTATACTTTTTCCTTCCACTTTTTGCATGAGGTATCCTAATGGTGGTTTTGAGGTGATATGTCCTTCAAAGAAACGCTTTTTTAATGAATTGGCGACATTTCTTCCTCTCATCTCATTCTCTAGCTGATTGACGGCTGACATGATCGTAGATAGGAATTTTTGCTCTGGGGTATCTCCATCAATCGGTTCTGAGGCTGATATTAACGAAACACCAATTTTAGCAAACAGACTTTTGAGGGTAAGGAAATCAAGGGTATTTCTTGATAAACGAGAGGTATGATAGACAAATATAGCGTTAATCGCATTCTTTTTGTCTTTCACGAAGCGCAATAAGTCGGCGAGTTCTGGTCTGTCTAGAGTTTTGGCACTCACTCCTTCTTCACGGAAGATTTTTACCACTTCAAAGCCTTGTCGTGATGCTTCTTTGGTACAAATATCCGTTTGAGAGTCGAGGGAATATCCCTCAACCTGTCTTTCGCTGGACACTCGGACGTATATGCAACAGCGTTTCATCATATCCATTGGGATTATCGCCCTCCTTTCGTTGTTCTGTCAATGATTTCTTGAATATGTCAAGAAACGAATCGACTACTTGAGTGGTACGGGCAATAAAGAGCTCCACCTCATGATCTGAAAGATGGTCAATATCCGTTCCAAATATTTCTCGTGCACGATTTACGTTCATAATAGTTCTGTTTGGGGATTTACCCTACCACCCGACTCACTATTTCTTTGAGGCTGGGAGTTTGTAAGCTCAGTAGGGCAGAAAATTAACAGTTTCCTTTTATCCATCGGGTCAGGTTCCAACGATATTAAACCTGAACTTTCCAACATGGGGATAATCTGTTGTCGGTACTGCCAGTCCGGTAAGTATCGACCATGGGTTTTATAGTGCTTGGCAAGAATATCTTGTTTGGTCAATCCGTATTTAGTTACCCCACCATGCGACTCACTATTTCTTTCTTGGAAAGCGGGAAAGATAATTTCCTTGTATAGGTTGAAGATATAGGGCGGTAAATTAAGCTCTTGGCTCTCACTGATCTTATCCCAGACAGAAAATGCAGCATCAATATCCTCTTCATTGGCGATTATTGTGTCTCCTTTTCGTTTTCTGAACCAAAAGTTGAGGAGGGCAAAGGTTTTGATAATGCTCAATATTCGCCCGATATCCCGTTGGTGTCTCGGTTTGAGGATAATCTTACTCAAAAACAGTTCTTGGATTCGTTTGGGGTTTGATATCTGTATTTGGGTTATCCCAGCTTTCTTAATATCAATAATTCTCCGTATCAAAAACTCTCGATCTACATTGTTTTCTAGCTCATGTTGATACAACTTTTTGTCCACTTCCCGTTTTACTTTTTCCAGTATTGCAGCTCGTATCTTTTCTTGGTTAATCTCTGGGGATAACAATAGAAAACGGGTGGCTTCCTGTTCATCCAGTCTCAAATCAGCGGTGCAGAAGACAACTGATGGATAACCGATTAAGAAAATATTCTTGGTTGTGAGTCCTTTCTTTTGTGACTTATCGGTAATTTTGAGTTGTATTTCCTTCTTGTCGTGGGATAATAATGGCCTCAAGTGTTGCAATAACAAGCTATGGGGTTGATCAAGGAAAATGAGTATTTTTCGTGACAGGTCAACGATATATCCACTTTTTTCCGGTACAAATACCCCGTGATCATGGAAAAAGGCAGTCGGTGAGCAATATGCCACTTCTATCACATCCTCCGGTGGAAACAACAAGGCTATTTCTGTCGGAATGAACGATTTACCAGATGAAGAAGGCGCGTTGAAGCTAATGTTCAATTGTGAGTCCTCGGTATATGCCGAAAGGAGAGCCAAAAAAGTAATGAGCTTATTATTTTCATCCTGTTTGATACTCAATCCCAACACATCAATTACCTCTTTGGCTCCCATCGGTTGGTAATACCCATCAATGGGCATAGTTCGTTCTTGGAAGAGTCCTATCTTCCGGTCATCCGATAGCGTATTGAAATAGTCCTTTTGCTCATCGGTTACCATAGCTACTGTCTCCTTCCTCCGGTTCTACAGCCAGCGTGTCCTCGAAAAGATCTTCAATGATCTTCTTGATGCTGGTTCCCTTTTGAGCAGCTCGAACTTTGAGCATGTGATGGAGTCCGGTATCAATACGGACTTGTTTTGTGGTGACATCTGAGTCACCTTGTGAATTTGTATGAAACATATTTTGTAACCTCCGAGGGAATCGTACACCCACTTTTGAGAAACAAAGAGATCTTTCAGCGGGAAATCAGGTGGAAATCGGCGGGAAGTTAGCGGGAAAACTTTTTTTTGAGGCTAGAATTTTTTAGAAAAAAAAGGAGTGTTAAGACTCTGTAGAATTTTTGAGGGTAAAATATAAAATTACTGTTGCCCTTGCGTACTTACGAATTTGCGCAGCATTTCTCAAACATTTTTGAGGGTAAACACTGCAAAAATTACTTGACTACTTTTGTAATTTGTATCCTACATGGATACTGGGAACCATATTACCGTCAAGATCATCAATAGTTTGTTGGGGTACGCCCATATCTTTGAGTTTTTGTAGCAATTCTTTCTTGAGGTCTTGGATAGGGCGGGCCATTTTACTGTTCCCTACGCCTTTATGGTACGCGTTGACTCCGGTTTCTTCTGCTAATCTGATATATTTTACAAACTCTCCAACATGTTCAATAAGGACACGAAAAAGAATAAAAGGTTTCGCTCCTGGCTTGTAGGGATATAACTGTTCTTTTACGTAAAGTGTTTCCGTTGATGGTTCCAGAATGAAGTCGTGATAGGTGAATCGTTGCGGGGGAGATTGAGCAATATCGACTTGTTTTTGATGAAACAGTCGGGCTGTCTCTACACGGAGATCATAGACGTAGTGAAATAACCGATCATTATTTATATTGTCATCCTTGATGTACTCCTTAATTACTATCGCATCTTTATCCCAATCACCGGCAGATAGATAGAATCGCCAATCTGCTAGTTTCTTGGGTAACTCATCTATCGGGTTTTTCCACAGGGTTAAATCTATAACTGGTAATTTCTTTACTACTCTGTCGTGTGAATTATCTTTGTAAAAGTCGAATACATCGTTCAGACTTGCTGTAAAGTCATACTCTGGAAACAGAAATTTATTGATATTTTCCTGCGTGTATCCATAGTACAGGTGATATAACGCTTTCATTATTTCTTGCTGACAGAAGAGATAGTTAGCCGTAGCTTGATTACGGACGGTGGGCCGGTTATGAGGATCACCAAAGAAAAGCCACATAACGTTTATTGATCAGCCTGATTATATGCCAAAAGGATCAGTTTACAAGTGGAGTTGTCCTCAATATATATTGAGAATGGTGAAAAATGGTAGTGGTACTCCTTCTACGATGGCAAAGTTCCATTTTCTGTGAGGCTGGGAAAATGAGAATGAGGGCTGTTTGGGAGTCGAGTGGTATATTTCATCCTTTTGATGTTTTTTTTGACCTTTTTTCTAATCGACAGCCTCACATACAATATGACAAGGTGACAGAATATATCAAAAGGCTAGGGTTTGAGAGTTTTTTGAGGGAATGAGGGTCATGAGTATACGATTGCGGTTGCAATTGTTGTGCTTGGCGCACGTATACTCATGACTTACTCAAATTGCTGTTATGCTGTTACGCGTTTGACTCGTCAAATTCGAGGAGTTCACTCTGTTCAGGATCGTATTCGCGGATACTTCCCGTAGTGGTTTCAATGAGGCGTTTAACTTTGTTGTTCTCGATGTTGCGGAGCAGAATGTCCTGCTTAGGATATTCTTTCCGAACTTGTGCCGGTGTCATGATTCGCCCACCATAAAAGTAGGTTTTTGACCGGTTCAGTTCGTTGCTTTCGAGTTCAACAGTTTCACCCTCACTTACCACCGTGGCGAAGACGACATCGTAGTAGCGGAAGCCGAAGGAGCCTTCGGGGACTTTCACGCTGTACGGATCTCGTGTCTGAACCTCTTCGGTAGAGACATTGTCCACGAACGAACCTGGGTAAAGGAACTCAACGAACGTCTTGCGAGTGACCGCGGAAACAGATGAGACTGACATTTGTGCCTCCTAGGCATAACAGAAAGAACTTTTTGTTCGCATATTTCAAGGTGCAATCAACGGTGAATGCAAACATAATATTATATCACGGAATTGCAACTATAGGCTATAGGGAAAGATCAGATATATTAAACTCGTTGAGACCCTTATATATACTAAAGTATATATAAGGGCTCGAAACCCCTCAAACGATCAAAGTGCGATTCCGCCCTGTAAGTGATTACTATAGGAAAACTCAACCAATAAAAGAAATAGTGAGTTCGGTGGTAGGGTAAGTTTTTTAGATCCCAAAAATAATAGTGAGTGGCATGGTAGGATAAATTGTTTTATACTGCCGAAAAGAAGGATATAGATGATTGGATGAAATGTTATTTATGGATAGTTTTTTGTAGCTGAAAAGCGAGATAATTTTTATGGCTGACAATGGAGAAATTGGCTTTAAGTATAGGACATTTCATAGAGATAGCGCTTTATATTGGAACAATCTTGCCAATGAAAGACAATTTGAATTGGCAAAGCAATTAATAACAATAAGTTCTTTGCTACTGACAGTATCTGCTACTGCAATTGTTTCATTTAGAGGCATAAATTTTCAGTCTCAGCCCCTTCAATCCTACTCCTTGTTACTATCTTGGATTTTTGTACTTATTTCAATTATTTGTGGTCTAATACAGTTATCCGTTGATGCTTCATACTTCAATTATTTATCAAACGATGAAAGCACTAGAGAAGGTAAGTTCAATAGTATACCGTATGAAAAAGCTAAATTAGATGTAGATAGAATGAAACCGACGAATCCACGAGGCGATGAAAAATGGTTTTTTTTGCAACAAATTTTCTTTGCATTAGGAGTAATTTTCATTACAGTAAGTGCAATTTTTATTCTTACTTTAAAAATTGCTTAATAAATTCTTCACTAACATTTTTTACTGTAGTCGAAGAAATAGTGAGTTGGGTGGTAGGATAACTATGGTTGATATGCGTAAACGTACTGTTGTAACTCTCCATAATACTTGTACCATAGATCAATAAACGTGTTGGAACTACCGAAATTCTGGCTCACTGAAAATATGAAGCAAATTTGGATACTTGGAGTGCTGGTGGTTTGTGCAGTAGTAGGCGGTATTTTTTTGGGGTTGGTGAGAACGCGGAAAATTCAGACGAGTGACAATCAGAAACGTTTTCTTGCAGGAGTTGTGCCAAATCCTGCTCCTGACGGATTTTTTAAAGGATCTACAACCGAATATAAAGGTTCGTGGCAAGGAAAAGAATTTGATGCAACCCACTCCTGGGGAAGTAATGTTTTTAAAGAAAACGGTGAACTGAAGAAACGATTTCCCTTCAAAACGTATGTTGGCAAAGGACTTGCAGATAGAAATCTTGACGTGTTAAAAATTGACTATAATATCAGAGAAAACCCTCTTTGGCTCCGACTTATTCTGGATGAAATTGTTGAAGTGAAACCAGGAAAATATCTTGGGAAACTCCACTTGAGATTGTTTCTTTTTCTTCCCTTTAGTCTTGGCTACTTTACTTTGGAAAAATAATATTTTTACACTCAACAATGGGCAGGAAAAAGGGTTAGTTTTGTACGGAAGGATTGATTCCTGCATAGCCTTTTTCAGCCCCGCGCGCAAATAAAGCCATTGATTCTCCAGTGCCGACTGTTATACGCGGAATGGAATAGGGGTTTGTCGGATCATCTCCGTAATGAATATCCACAATGACTGCGTTTGTATATCCCGCCTGTTCCACCAATTTTTCTACCGTTTTATTGTGATCGTTAAACGGATATGCGAAAGAGGTGATTTTATTTCCCAAATGCTTTTCTAGTTCAGATTTACATTTTTCAATTTCCTCTTTTGCCATATTCATCGGTAGATTGGCAAGGAATACGTGGTGCACCGTGTGCCCACCTATCTCCATACCTGCTTTTTGCATTTCTGAAAGTTGGTCCCAAGTAAGAAACCCGTTCGTTCCGACAAATCCCGTAATGATGTAAAACGTCCCTACCATTCCATACTTTTGGAGGATTGGTAGGGCATGAGTATACATGTCTTCATACCCGTCATCAAAGGTTAACACGACTGGTTTTTTTGGAAGTTCTGTGTGATTTTGTACTGCGTTCTCGTAGGCATCCATGGCGACAGAATGATACCCATAATCAAAAAGATACTTTACTTCTTCTTCAAATAGTGAAGGGCTCACAGACCATCTTTCCTTTACATTTCTAATATGGTGATATAGAAAGATGGGAATAGGTTGCGGAGGCGTTTCGCTCGCTATTACAGGAGTTGATTGAAACCATGAAATCATAGCTATAACCAAAAGAGCAAATGCTAACGTGTTTTTTGGGTGCACGTCTTTTTTTTGTTCATGCTCTTTTCCCATAGACTTAATGTAACACATTTGACAAACCCTTAAGGTATGGTACTATAAGCTCGAAGAAACATGTTTTTATGGTCGCACAAGAGAAAGACTTGGGTCCACCTAGTATAGGCGAGCTACTACCGTTAGAAGAAATCACGATTTATATCTCTAATGATAGAGAATCCCCTTTAGTTGCCAAAGTTGCAAATACGCTGAAAGAACGAGTCGTTGGGCAAGATGAAGCATGTGAAGTAGTTGCCCGTCATGTCGTCATGGCAGAAGCAGGAATCGTCCAACCAGATCGTCCAAAGGCAGTACTATTTTTTCTCGGTCCCAAAGGGACAGGAAAAACTTCCATGGCCAAGGCCCTCGCATACTATATGTTTGGTGAGGAAGCCAAAAAACACCTCAAAATTATTCCTTGTGGAGAATTTGAAGATAGTCACTCGGTGTATCTTCTTATTGGTGCGCCGCCAGGGTACATTGGCCATGATGATCCGCCCTTGATTTCCGCTGAATTTTTGCAGAAGCCAAATATTGTGGTATTTGATGAAATTGAAAAAGCAGATTTTGCATTAACGTATCTTTTATTAAACATTATGGAAGAGGGAAAAATGATGGTTTCCCAGCCAAGCGGTCCCAAATCAGCAATGACTCACGAGGTATCTTTTGGTCAATCTATCCTCATTTTTACGAGTAATATTGGGTCGGAAGATATTCAAAAATATTTGAAAGGAACTTTTGGATTTGTTTCATCAGATCAACCGGTGACTGATAAATCTCTTGAATCTACTGCACATCGAGCGCTTCGTCGATACTATATGGGTATTCCAGAGTTTATTGACCGGGTGGATGACATCGTTGTATTTAAGCAATTAAGAAAAGAACATTATCTTCAAATTTTTCAGATAGCTATGGCAGAACAGAATGGCTATATGCGCGAACAATTTATTGCTCCTCCTATGCTGAAAGCAACGGAGCGGTTAGCACAGTATATTGTAGATAAACTCGATGTTCGTGAGGGCGCACGACAAATGAGGCATGTATTGAAGCGAACTGTCTGGACGCCACTGGCAGATTTATTTTTGAATCAGGATATGTCTGGAAAAGAAATTCAGGTAGATATAGTCAATGGTCAGATTCAGTTTTCCTATCTCCGGGCACAAGAGAATACATCGGGACCAACACCTAAAAAACCTTCCCCAGAACTAGAAAAGGCAGCTGCGGCAGCAGCAAAGAAAAAAGCCAAGACTGCTTCATAGTCACCAGTTCGGTTTGATACATATCCAGTCATGACTTGGCAATGCAATGGGTGTAGTTTATGATAGAAGAACGTATGATAATCGATCCTTTGTTCGTTTATTTAGCTGTTCTTATATTTGGTATAAATGTGATCCCGGCATTTATGCCGCCCACCTGGGTAGTGCTTGCGTTTTTTTATGCGACTTTTCATTTGCCGCTTCTGCCTACGGTGGTCATCGGTGCTGTTGCCGCAACATCGGGAAGGATTGTCCTTGCCCACATTGCTAGACACCATTTCCGACCATTACTTCCAAAAGATACCAGAGAAAACTACGATACTCTAGGAAAATTTTTTCATACCCATCATCATGTAACGCTTCCCCTTCTTTTGCTCTATGCATTTTTTCCTTTGCCTTCTAATCAGGTGTATATTATCGCAGGACTTGCAAATGCGGATATAAAAATCATTGCTACATCATTTTTGTTTGGAAGGCTATTAAGCTACACATTTTGGATAACGACGGCAAATCATCTTGCCCGACGCCTGAGTGATGTTTTTGGCCGCTATTTGACGGGTGGTGCCATCATTGGGGAACTGGTGGGATTTGGGGTCATTTTTTCCCTCGGGGTTGTCAACTGGCGAAAAGTTTTTAGAAGATATCTTTAAATTCTGAGAAAAAAGTTAACATGGGAACTATTGATGGGAGAAAAATCCAGGAGCTGACAACGGCGGAGTTGCCAGCACTCTGATTTAGTCTTCGGTGGGACGTTTTCGATGAAAGGAAGCGGCAGAAGACTTATTTTGATCTGCCCGCTGACGCAGCCAATTGCTAAGGGCATCGGGTTCTTCCGGCATATTTACCAGGTCTTTGGGATGGATCGTGAAACTGCTTCCAAGGCTTGGATCAGTTTTCACGAACTGTGCGATTCGATCAGCCTTGCCTCTGAGAACGTCTATGTTCTCGGTCCCGTTGAACGGGCCAATGACCAAGCGGATATCTGGGAAACCCGCTTCCGGAGTCGTGCTTCCTTCGAGGTATTCTTCGATTGTCATCCCTGTGTCTCGTGCTGCCAGAGCTTTGTCTATGGAGCGTTGGACGCACTGAAGCTGGCTAACCTCGCGACACTTACAGGGTTGGTCATCATGGGCCACGTTAAGACTTTCGTTGAGCCACGCCAAAAAACTGTCCCAGGTGGAGTGATTAGAGTGATTTTTGTCCATTTTCCCTCTTTCCTATCAATCAACTATCCGATCTACCCACTTTGTGACTCCCATTCAAATATTTCTTTGAATGCCGCCATGAAGTCAAAAGCTCTTTGCAATGACGAAGTTCATCAGCACAAAGAGCCTTTACCCCACAGAGCACTCACAGTTCCCATGTTAACGTGCTAATGCTATACTCATTTATTCTAGCAAAATATATTCTATAACGCAACGTAATAGCATATAATGATTTGGTTTTATATATTTTGATGATCTTGACAAATATTTTTGATAGTATCATACCTTATAGTAGAACTTATAAAGTTCTACAGGGGCGACGTAAGAACTGCATAGGTCTGACGTCGCCCCTATGTCCATACTATCTGAAAAGGTAGGCTCTACGATTCTATCTACGAAGATTTACCTCTTTTTTGCTTTTTGCAAATATCCAATATATTTTTCTAAAAATATATGATTCAAGAAGTAGCTAGGTTAACTTCGGCAGATATTCGACAGGAATTTACAAAACTAACTGTGACCGAATCTCATATTCATGGAGTATCTGAAATATTACAAAGTCATGTACTCGGACAAGACGAAGCTTGTGACAGCGTGGCTCGTGCTATATTGCGTCATCAGTCTGGTCTTCATGATCCCAATCGTCCATTAGGAGTGTTATTTTTTCTTGGTCCTACCGGTACTGGAAAAACAGAAATGGCACATGCATTAGCCAATTTCCTTTTTCATGAAAAAGATAAAGTAAAAATTATTGATTGTGCGCAGTTTTCCGAAAGGCATACCGTGCAACGTCTTATTGGTGCTCCACCTGGATACATAGGATATGGAGATCCTCCACTTATTACTCAAAGTGACTTAGCAAATGGAATAAGTATTATTGTTTTTGATGAAATTGAGAAAGCGCATCCTGCATTATATAGAGTTCTTCTTTCTGTGATTGAAGAAGGAACCTTATCTATACGAACAGGAATGGGAGGAATTTTTGGAGGAAAAGAAGACGAATTAGACTTTAGGAATTCTTATATCATTTTTACTTCAAATGTTGGAGCAGAAGAAATACATAAACTCAAGCGTCCAAAATTAGGTTTTCATCAAAGTTCCAGAGAAGAAATAAAAGATACAGTAGGTGCTATTGCAATAAGCGCTTTGCATAAGCATTTCGCTGAAATTCCAGAATTTTTAGCAAGAATAGATGACTTTGTTGTATTTAAACCGTTAAAACAAGAAGACTACGAAAAGATATATTGGAAATTTTTAAATGAAATAAACGAACATCTTTTAAAGGCTAATCCAGAGGCAAACATGGTAACTACTACTGTGGAATGCGCTCAGTTTATGCTTGATAAAGCATTAGAAAACGAAGAGTTTGGAGCCCGTGAAATACGTCACGTTATCAATGCTCTTTTGTTGGGTCCTTTATCCGATACGCTTATAAGACTAGATGTACCATCAAAATCAATAATAGTTGCAGATATAGAAAATGGTCATGTTGTGTTTTATATGATGCCACCAAAAAACATTGAAGGAAATAAATGAAGCCTTTGGAAATACATGAAAGAACAGGAGAGCCTAAAAAAGTTAAAATTTATGCCTTCTTTAGAAGAGCGTGAGAAACTTTTTGAATATTTTTTTGAATATCCGATAGAATGGAGTAAGCAATTAGCTCAATATGACAACGAGTTGGGATACATTCATAGAAAGAGGCTCCAAATGTTTAAAATTCCAATAGATTATCATCAAAATGATGAATAGTATGATAACTAATGACTATCTTGAAGATTTTTTGACGAGTTTGGCTATGTAAACGATTTCCCGTACCTGACCATCGTCGCCTTCAATTTCATTGCTTCCACTCATCCGTTGATATTCTCGCAAATAGTCAGAGAGTGCTCCATCAGTTTCTTTTATTTCAGAAGTGATTGTTTTTATTTTATCGCCAAGTTCTTTCGCACTAGGTTGTTTCATAAGTTGTGCTTTGGTTGCCCCTTTGACTTTGTTTGCTTCTTTTGCCAGTTTTTCATGTTCCTGATAGGTAGGATCATTGACAAAAATATCATTAAGCATCTCTTTAATTTTTTTCAGTTCCTCGCGGCGTTTGTCAATGCCGGAAACATGACTTTTGATAAGATTTTCTAAATCTAAAAGCACGGTAGTGTTCTGTGTATCCGACTCTGATGGAGGAGCTTCTACGATTTGAGCATCTTGAATTGACGGTGTGTCCATATCTTACGACTATACAGGATTTTTTTGGAAAGAATCAAGAGGGAAATTACTCCGTTATTTGTGGGACAGAGGCAACTTTGCCAAATCCACAACCGCCTGGGTCTGACAACACGGTGCCGTCTACTGCTGTCACGGAGGTGATGTTTTTCGCATGATAGTGGGCCGCATCACAATCAGTGCCGGTTCCGATGTGAAATTCACTCAGAGGTACTTTGTGACTATTCACGATAAGATACTGCGTTTTTACGGTCAATGTTTGCTTTTGACGTGCCGCCGAGACAAGAACCACAACAACGGCAATAAGCGTGATCATTCCCACTGGGCCCTTTGCCAATACTACTATACGGCCGACGCTTTTGATGCGATTTGTCCGCTGTTGATGAAACGTAGGGGATTCAAGTTCTTGCTGCACACGAACTATTTCGCCTTTGAGTTCTTTCCAATTATGTAAAAAGAGAAGCAGTGCTTTTTTACGTTTTTTGTGTTCTTGGGTGGTTTCTGGCATTGCTTCGAGGGAAAGTTCCAGAATTTCTCCTTTTTGATATTTTTCGAATGTTGATAATTGTTCAGAGCAAGTATTGAAGATTTTATCCATGCGAGGATGTATGCCTTTCACTAGCGCGCGGATGGCTTCAAATGTTTCTTTGTTTATGCCGGTGTCATTTAGAAGTTTTTGAGCTGCTAATATACGTTTTTTGGCTTCCGAGTAGTCCATATTGAATTTTCATATTATATCACAGATGCACATGGTTGCATTGACTTTCTTGGTATAGTTTTTCATAATGAAAGAAGGAAGTGTCCTATGAAGGCAAAAGTGAACAAAGGAACAAAAAAACGTTTCGGTTTTGTACTTATAACTGCCATGGTGCTGGTCGGACTTGGCCTTTATAAACAACACACTCCGGCTACGTATGATTCCTCTAGTGATGGAAGTGAAATTGTAGAAGAGCAGCAGCAAACAATACCACCGGACGTTGCTGCACACATAGAACAAGAAAAATTACTGGCAAACTCTTCACCATCACCGGTGCTTGGGGTGCAAACGAACCAGACAGCGTTTCCCATCCCCACATCTGTTCATGTGCCTATCCTTATGTATCATTACGTAGAGTATGTGCAGGATAAAAACGATACGACTCGTATTTCATTAAACACTACTCCCTATACACTGGAAAGTGAAATAAAAACCTTAGCCGATGCAGGATATACGTTTATGACGAATAGAGAATTGACCGATGTTTTTGATGGGAAAGCACAACTCCCGCCCAAACCAGTTTTGTTAACATTTGATGATGGATACAGAGACTTTTATACGGATGCATATCCGATTTTGAAAAAATATCAAGCAAAAGCCACGCAATATGTGATTTCCGGATTTTTGGGGTATAGAAATCATTTATTAAAAGGTCAACTTCAGGAAATTGCCCAAGATGGGTTGGTAGAAATTGGCGCACATACCGTGCATCATGTATGGCTCAAAGGTCAACTACTCAAAACGGTCGCCAATGAAATTTTTCAGAGTAAAATAGCACTGGAACAGCTTATTGGGAAGCCCGTTGTTTCATTTGCATATCCATTTGGGGCGTTTGATCAGCAAGCGCGTGAGGCGGTACGAAATGTTGGATTTGGTTCAGCGCTTTCCACTATTGCCGGTATAGAACAAAAAGAAGAGAATAAGTACTTTCTCTATAGACTCCGACCAGGCGGAAGAACAGGAAAAGCACTGCTTGCTTGGCTAGAAAATCAAAAATGAACAGTTGCTATCTAGCTATTTTCTATGGGTTGAATTTATCTCACTAGCTTGAATTTGCTCAAGCCAATCTGCTCCCTCACTAACTGTGATTTCTCCGTTTGCGACCAATGGAATCGGACAATTGACTCCGGCAGTATCCAGCGCCTTACAATGGGAAGAATGGGACCCATCCATTAAAAGAACATTACACAGAGGAGTCGTGCCTTGCTCGGTCGTTTCGCCAGAACGAGAGCTATAAAATTTGCGATGTGGACAATATTTTTCGGGAGTAGTTGCCATGTGTATTATTGTACTCAAATATATAATCGTGTCAACGGGTTCAAAACGATGAGACTTGCGGATCCATGCCAACTTTTGCTTTATGATGCGTAGTATTTTATAGTGACTTTTAAAACTGGATAAATCTTAGAGAATAGTGTATAGTAGATATATTATTCAACGATCCTCAATCAGTAATTATTCAGTAAATAACCAACGTAATCTCGTATTGGATACGGCAGAAAACCTCACGCAGATTGGTCAGTGGACACTCAATTGCTTTGCCAAAGAACAACAGAGAATTGCACTCTATCTTACCCTTACCCGGAAAAATCTTACCGCGTTAGCATCGTTTCCTTCGTCTTCATCATTTCTTCCGGAATTTAAAAAATTTTGTAATAACTATGAAAAACTCGAAAAAGAATATCTCACTGGTATTGTAGATCGGTCAGTTTGGGCAAACGGAATGCTTATGTGGGGAACTACGCTTCTTCGAATTTCAGAATTTCTTTAACTTCGATCTCATGCGTACAATTACCTCTAGAGAGACCGAAGTTTTTTTATGGAGTCGGAGTGGGGAATACTCCCTTGAGCAAATGCTGCAGATTGCTTTGGCGGTGAAAGTAAAATACTAATATATAGAGTTCTTCCAGAAAGTCCCGTAAGTTGCTGGGAATCTGGTTCCACCAGAAAGGACGAGGAGGAAGCGTATAGGATTTGGATGTTGGGGTTGGGGGTTTTGACGTAATCGTGGGAGAGAGAGATGCAACGGTTGGAGATATAGCCGGTTGTGTGGGTTCTACTGTGGTGCCGTTTAACTGATAAATATGGACTTGAAATGGTGTGAAGGTATCTGTAAATGTCGGATGTCCACTGCTGTTTTTCGAGAGCGGGATGCTGCGCGTCTGATAATTTTGAGTAGAGGGATTGTAGTTGTCAAAAACAAGCGTTGCCTGCAAGCTGGTCACTGAGGTTGGAAGAGTAAATGTAGCAGTAACGCTACTGCCAACATCTTTATCATTTTTTGCAGCATCATTGGCTGCAATCAAATACGTCGCACTGCCATCTGAACCGTATAGATACGCAACCTGAGAATGGCTCACCGTTACGGATGGGTCATTGTATACGCCATTTACCAATGCCGTTGCGATGGTTGTAGCTTCCTTCATCGTTCGGTTTACATCGGCAAATAAATCTGGATGGGGTGTGTAATCAATATAATAGATCAGTCCATCGACATGGGCAATTAAAGGGTAAAACGTGAAAAAACGTTCCTCTCTATACGTGGGGTTTCTGGTTGGCTTGCCCGTTGGCCCAGTTCCGCCCCAGTTGAATCCTTGCGCCACCACCTGATATTTTTTGTTCCCATGATTTTTTAACCAGCCCTGACAATCTTGTACTGTATGGGAATACTCCCACATGCTATTGTCGACACTCGTGCCGGCTTTATTGTATACCGGCGCAAATTCTGCCTGATCAGAAATGGGATATTTATCAAACTGGACAATGTCAGTCCAGTCAAAAATATCTGAACCATATCCAGCCAGGTACGAGCACCACCCGTTGCCGTACGCGGTTACAATAGGATGTGACGGATCGGCTGCTTTTATAGTCTGATACCCTGTCTTGAGTGCGCCATTTGGCACATTATTAAATTCAGGTTCATCATACAGATACCACCCGGCAATAGCGGCGTTGTTTTTGTAGATATTAACAAAATTAGTCAGAGCTGATGTGTCTTTTTGTTCGACAGCCTTTGGATCCACTTGTAGGAAGGCTTTGACACCCAATTGATTGAGTTTGTTTAAATACTCTGCAATGCTTGCTGGATCAGCATAGTAACCCACCATAACCGTTTGACCAGCAGCTTTTTCTTTATCGAGTCGTGTCATATCTGATACGCCCGTACCCGTATACCATCCAATTTGCAGTGGGGAAGCAAAGGCAGGGACGAGTTGTCCTGACAAAAAGAAACAGAGGAACAATAAAAACAGACGGATTCGTATGTCCTTCATAAATAGTCTTTATTATTAATATATATCATTCTGTCTCAATAAACAAATAAAATATAGTAAAAAGAATACCTCCAATATTTTCTCTTTTGTAAACACACTGCCGATTTTGCTTCATGTCAAGTACCATGAAGCAACTCTTTTTTACTTAACGAAGATTTTATTGAATGGTTACTGTTGCAGTTCCGGCATTAACAGGACGAAAATATGTTTGGTTGTCTTGTGTCCATGTAATCCAAACTGATTTTATCCCGGATGCTTTAAATCTTCCGGAATCGTTTATGTTAAATACTTCCCCAGGGGCAAGATTTTTTCCTTGTGCACAGCCAAAGTTACCATCAGAACTATTAAAACAGATAGCCTGGATGAATTTTTTGTATGGTGCTTGGTTTTTAATAGTGACACTAAAGGTAACATCATCGCCAGTTTGGGCAACTGGTTGACTCGCTGAGATTTGTTGGATTTCAATAATGTCATTTTGCGGTCCATTCCCTGCGGTAGGGAGAGCGTTTACACTGCTAATTACATTGGTCGGTGCTTGTGTCGTTGGTGTTGGGGGAGATTGAGTTGTTGTCGGTACGTTAGTTTGTTGTTTTGGGACAGGAGTGGAAGTTTGTACGAGAGGCGGAATGCGGGATTGGCCAATAAAGTAGCCCAACGCAACAAATATGAGTGCTACAGCTACTAGTTGCCACCATTTCATATATTCCACGCTACTGTATTCTGAGAATACCTGTCAACTGGCGGCTAGTTTTTGCTTCCGCTATTGAGAATAACTGGTTTATTTATTTTTTTCACAGGCGCGATGGTTGAATTAAATTTTTTCTTTTTCTTGAATGGTGTAGGAATAAGTTTCTTTTTCTTGCGGATAACTGGCTTCTTTTTCCCAAATGTTTGGATAAAATTTATAATACGATTTGTTATGGCTTTTATGGTGGCTTGTGTTTTTGCCGCGACATTTGCCGGTATAGGAGCCTTTATTGTGGGTGTTGGAGCACCCGTCGGCACCGGTGTTGGTGTTGGAGCTTTCGTTGGGGTCGGGGTTGGGGCTTTGGTTGGAGTTGGTGTTGGAGTTGGTGTTTTCGTTGGGGTCGGGGTTGGCGTTACTGCAAGAGCAGGGGATTTTACTAAGAACAGGTGTAGTAAAAGGATAACAATGACTATTAGTCCAATGACGCGTTTTAAGGAAATCATGACCATATGTCAAGATTTGGCGATGGTTTTTTCACCGACCTCATCAAGTTTTCTTTGTATGCGGTGCGAGATCGCAGTTCGTTGTTCTTCATCGATTTTTTTGTCTGCTGCTGCAAGCTCAACTTCTTGCTGAATCTGCAGTAAAATGTCCACAAACGTTTTCTTTGCATTTTTTTCTTTTTGCTCTAATTGTGTTTTATATGTTGTTTCAACATCCATAAAATGCTTCATATAAGAATTAAATGTTTTTTTCCTTCTATTTAATTTAAACCACGTAAATCCTGAGCCAAGGAGGACCGTTAGAATACCACCGAGAGCAGGGCCTATGACAGCAAGATTGAACACCGGATTTGTGGTTGTAGTTGTGGTTGTGCTTCCTTTCCTAATGATCGCCCCGGAAGATGCTGTTTGGTACGGCGTGCGGAGAATAAATGCAGGGGTAACGTTTGGTATGAAAATTTGATCTGTTTGAGCAAATAATTGTGTTTTAGGGAAAGAGAAGTATACAGCAACAATAATAAGAATAAGGGTATATCGTTTTATCATTGAAATGTTTATTTTCATGCTACGTTTAGTGTATGGGGTAATCAATAATATTTCAAGACATAATTTAAGTAAAGAGGCATCATACAATAAATTGACTAGTTATTTTTTCATAGACTATGATGTACATTAGACCTATGGATACTCCACAGGCAGCTACCCCTACATCACCTGCAGAGACTATGGTGGTGAATGAAAAAAAGACCCGCGGTAAAAATACGCACATGAGACCTGTGGAGATTCGACAAGGACCTCCACTACCTGCACAGACTATAGAGACGAATGAAAAAAAGCCCGGGAGTAAAAAATTGTTGATTGTCATAGTAGTAATCCTTTTTATTATCTTAATTGTGTTATTTGGCCTTTTCTTTCTCCTCGGTGGAGGAAAACTTATTGAGACATTTCATCTTCGGTTCTCGCCGGTGTTGGTAAAAAGAGGAGATGTCAAAACGCAGTTGCTTTTTCCCGGAACCACTGACTTTCTCCAGCGTAGCGTACTTGAATTTCAACAAGTTCCTACTACGGGTACAAAAATAGCCTATATTGGTGTTAAGGTCGGAGATATTATCAAGAAAGGTATGCTTATCGCCTCACTAGACAGTGAGGCAGTCTTAAAGCAGCAGCAAAAAAATTTAGCTGCGTATCTTAAACAACGGGCAAATTACGATCAAATTGTTGCCAACTCGGGAGGCATACCGCAGAACGATACGACCAATAGGCAAATTCTTGGTACGCAATCAGACCTAAGCTCATCGGTGTATGATGTTGAATTGCAGGATCAGACTCTTAGGTTTTCTACTATTATCTCGCCAATTGACGGCATTGTGACTCGGGCAGATGCCCAAGTGGCCGGTATAAATATTTCAAGCAATGATGAGGTGAAGTTTGAGGTAATTAATCCTCTCACACTCTTTTTCTCGGTTGATATTGATGAATCTGAAGTGGTAAATCTTCACAAGAGTGATACAGGTTTTATTCTTCTTAATGCATTTCCTGGTGATCCGGCAAAAGCAATAGTAAACAATATTGCATTTGCGCCGCACGCTGACAGTAATGGGAATATGGTATATACAGTGAAATTATTGTTTGACAACAAAAATAATAGTAATTATCAGTATAAACTAGGGATGACGGGAAATGTCGTATTTTATACCTGGGCACAAAATGTATTAACTCTATCAAAAGCCTACATTCACGAAGATGATGTTGGTACATTTGTTCGCGTGGGAGGCAACAAGAAAAAAACCTATATCCAAACCGGCATATCGGACGGAACCAATACAGAAATTGTCAGAGGACTTTTTGAAAATGAAGAAGTGTATTATTAACCTTGACAATCTTGTGGTATTAGGTAAACAATGAAGATATGGAACTATCGCCAATCCTTGCTCAATTTTGGGGAATACTCCTTATTGTTATCTGCGGTGGGCTTCTTTTCAAAAAAAATCTTTATGAGAATATTGTAAAAGCGGCACAAAACGAAGGGTTTCTCTTCCTTTATGGTCTTATTGATTTAATTATTGGTGCATTAAGCATTTCCTTCTATAACATATGGGCGTTTAATTTTGAGGGAGTAATTACTCTTTTTGGGTGGGCAACATTACTAAAAGGAATAGTTGCATTTGTATTTCCTCAGGTGTCTTTAGCGTTACTTAATACATTCAAAGAAAAATCTGTTTTCATACGTGTATGTACGCTATTCTTTCTTCTTCTGGGTATCTACCTCTTATATATTGGGCTTACCAGCTAAATAATGCTTCAATTTTATTGAAGCTAAAATCTTGTTACCGCCAGCTAGATAACATTAGAACCTGCCTTATAGCCTATGTTACCCCACTATGTACTTCGCTATAGTTCCCAGTCGGCTATCAGAGGATGTTAAAAATATGGTATTGAAAAAACTGAATTTAACATAGATAATGTTGATAGGTACTTAAAAATAGAGTATACTCGAGATTCATTAGCTAGTGCATTAGAATAGGATAAACTATGAAAATACTACACAAAATATTCGGTAAAAAAGCATCCAAAAATAAGAGTTTTTTTGACTACTCTGCGAGAGAAAAGAAAAAAATTGTTCAAGAAGCTGCGAGAGAATCGAATAGACTCCAGTTGGAATTGGTCAAAAAGTACAAAAAGAACTACAATTTCAACTAATCTCCGTAACCTTAGCTTTCCCTGTTGTTTATTGGATGTCGTACAATTTTGTGTGTACCCCGTGCCGGATTCGAACCGGCGATTCTCTGGCTGAAAACCAGATGTCCTGGGCCGCTAGACGAACGGGGCATTTAATTTCAATGTTCTTAACTGCTGCAACAAACAGGGCGACAGGATGATTTTATCAAAATTTAGACCACTTCGTCCACTTTGACCATTTCCGCAAACATGAAATATGGCGGTTTGGGACCGATGTATTGAGGGAAAAGTTCCGTGGGGACAGGGTTAAATACCAGTTTATCTTGGGGATCCTCTGGATTAACTGCTCCAATGGCATAGTGTACATCTTCGGTAGGCATAGCTTCAGGGTAAACCAGGAAAGAGAGGTGAGCGCGCGGTTCGCTGATATTTGCCTCTTGGGCGATTCTCATCATTTTTTCTGCTGCGTAGCGGCAATAGCCGGGGGCAGAGAGTTTTTCGTCAGTATAGAGTTCTTTTCTGATTGCTTGTTCTACTTCGAGTAAGCTCATGGTTTCATTTCTGTTGCGGAATAGTAATGGTAAATGTCGTCCCTACGCCTTCTTGACTTTCAAATGTCATGGTGCCACCCCATGTTTCCACGAGAGATTTTGCAATATGTAATTCTAATCCATATCCACTAGCGGTGGTGCCAAGAACGTTGCCTGCTCGAAAAGATCGAGAAAAAATTTTTTCTTGATCTTTTATGGGAATACCAATCCCTGTGTCAGATACGGTGAGAAATAGTATTTTTTCTTTTTGTGAAACATGAATGGTAACATTTCCTTTCGGCTTGTTGAATTTTATTGCGTTTGTTAAAAGATTTTGCAGTACTTCCCGTAGAAGTTTTGGATCGATGGCAATTTCTTTTTGCACGTTTTGGTCAACGGTAGCGCTCATGTTCACTTCTTTTTGTTTTGCATCTTCCTCCGCTTGTTTTGTGCTCGTGGTTACTAACTCACGAATATCAACGTTTACCGGCTCGTTGGATATGGTTCCTTGGTCGATTTTAGAAATAGTAAGAAGTGTATTGATCAAATGAATCATACGATTATTGATATCTAATGTGCGCTTGAGTATGTCTTCGCTTGCCGGAGGTAATTGTCCAAATTTTCCTTGTAAGAGCATTTCCGTATTCCAGGCAATACTGGCAAGCGGTGTTGCCAGTTCATGGGAAATGAGAGAAAAAAATTCAATGCGCGTGCGTTCCGATTCTGTTGCTTTTGTTACGTCTCGTAAAAGAAGGATAATGCCAGTCTGTTTATTATCCGTAAGAACACTAGATGCAGTGAGAGACAAAAGAAATTTTGACTTGTCTTTTCGAAGACAATAATACGCCGCATTTATCGGTCGTGGTTGTGAAAAAGCACGGATAATAGGGTTTTCTCCGGCTGCTATAGGAGAGCCACGAACGTCTTGAAGTTGTATGATTTGTTCAATGGGAAGGCCAACCACTTCTTTGCCTGTCCACCCTAAGATTTCTTCTGCGGCAAGATTTATAAAGAGTATCCTTCTGTCAATATCGGAAGCAATGACTCCTTCGCCGATGCTTGTGAGGAGTGCTTCATTTTTTGCTTGTGCTTCTTTTACTTTAGCTTTTTCAACGATTTCTTCTTTTACTTGTTGCTCCAACTCTTCTCTGCTTAAAAATGTCAAACGTTCTATTTCCAGTGTTCCTTCGGGGAGTATAGTTAAAAATCTGGTAGCGATTGACGCTTCATATGACTCTCTAACAAATAAAAATACATCTCTCATAAGTTCAAGTGCGTTTTTTTGTCCTATGGAGCTATTAAGTTCTTGGTAGAGCGCATTAGAGAGTGCTTTTAGTTGGGTTGTGAGCTCTATGGGATCTAGAGGTAGGGATGCTTGTAGATCGTGATAGTCAATTCCCATACTGATTACATGCAGTTGCGCTACTAGTGGATGTTCGGTCTTTACGTTATCTATAATACTTTGGAGTCTTGCCACACCGAGTGTATCTACGATATATGTTGCCAGTGGATCCAACGCAATACGAAATAAGAAAAAAAGTTGTTCTGTTCCTGTAAGAAAAATAAGTTGAAATCTATAATCTAAGCGTTCGATGTGGACATTTTTTTTGATTAGTTCCCGAAGTGATTCTTGAGTGAATGTTTCCTTCAGTTTTGGCGGAGCATTCGTTAAAAGAAACGTTTCGAGGCGATTATAAAGTCTTAAGAGGTTTATTGTGCGCTTTGGATCTGGAAGACGTCTCGTTTCTTCATATGTTGTTTTTTCTTTAAGAATGTTCTCTTGTTGAACAATAAGAGAAAAAAGGTATGCAAATAGTATATCAACTTCTTCTTTTGGAATTGCTGAGGGGTGTTTATGAAAAAATGAAAATCCTTGTATGCGCGGCCATAAAAACGCCATGAAATTTTTTATCTAAGCTATTTGCTCGTTTTATCTTTTCAGTTTTGGAAGATTACTAAAGCCTACAGCCATTAATATAAATCCAATAAGATTAATTGCCCTATGCACGACTGGTTCCTGAAGAAAGTTTATGTTTTCTGTTTTCAGGAGTGTCGAAAAAAGAATCGTATCAAGCAAGTGATTAATGGTTAAGACAAAAACTCCAGCAAGTATGAACTGAAATGCAGTTCCTACTGCTCCTCCCAGAGCGGCTTTTGATGCTTGCCACAGAACATATATTGCTATCAGCAATGTTAGGACATCTAATCCAAGTTGGAGAGGTGACGTCATCGTAGTAGTCATCATTTGCGGTTCCATTACTATCATTAGACACCCAATATATTATGTTGTCAAGAGTCTTAGTAGGCGTAAGGAAATGCATAGGAGGAGAGAGAAGCTGCTTTTTCGTTTCGCAAAAAACGAAGACTAATCAGTTCTCAATAAATCATTTCTTTATTTTTGGAAGAGTACTAAAGCCCCATGCCATGAACAAGAATCCGACGAAGTTAATAGCTCGATGTACAATTGGTGCTTGGAAAAAATCTTGCGTATGCCCCATCATTTTTAGAGTGTCCGCAAGATATACCGTATCTAAAAAGTGATTAATGGTAAGAACGAAAATTCCTATGAGTACCAATTTAAATGCAGTACCTACTGTCCCTCCGAGAGCAGCTCGAGACACCTCAAGCATGACATATATTCCTATGAGCAAGGTCATGACGTCTAATCCATATTTCAACTGAAACGGTGTCATATAAATCCTCCTTATTTTATTAAGACACCTATGGCTTTTCTTGTCAAGGTGGTAGAATATGGACGATGAAATCCAGTGCTCCGCTTGCAGAAATCTTACGGCCCAAAATTCTTGATGATGTTATTGGGCAAGAACATCTTGTGGGAAAAAACGGCGTCATCCGAAAATTGTTTGCTGCTCACTTTCTTCCTTCAATGATTTTTTGGGGTCCGCCAGGGAGTGGGAAGACGACGCTTGCTTATCTTTTGGCAGCTCTTACTAATTCACAATTTGAATCCAAATCCGCCGTGACGACGACCCTTGCTGATGTCCGAAAAATCGTTAAAGAGGCTTCGGAGCGGTTAAAAGACAACAGCCAACGCACTATTTTATTCATCGACGAACTTCATCGCTTCAATAAAGCTCAACAAGATGCGTTTCTCCCGCATGTCGAAAAGGGAACGATTATTTTTATTGGTGCCACCACAGAAAATCCCTCGTTTGAAGTCATTGCACCGCTTTTGTCCCGGTGTAGGGTTTTTGTGTTAAACCAACTTTCAGAAAAAGAATTGAACAGTATTATTGATCGAGGACTTACATTCCTCAAAAGAACCATTAAAGACGATGCACGGGCGATACTGGTACAAATTGCCAACGGCGATGCACGGACACTTCTGACTATTTTGGAAATTGCCAATGAGATTGTTGCTCCGAAAAAGACTTTTGCCACAGAACATATAGAAGAAGCAAGTCAAAAAAAGATGCTTCAGTACGATCGAGTTGGCGAAGAACATTACAATACGATTAGTGCCTTCATTAAAAGCATGCGGGCTTCTGACGTGAATGCAGCACTGTACTATCTGGCGCGGATGGTGGATGCTGGTGAAGATCCGTTATTTATTGCTAGAAGAATGGTGATTTTTGCCAGTGAAGATATTGGGCTTGCCCAACCCACGGCACAAGTGGTTGCAAACAGTGTATTTGATGCATGTCATAAAGTGGGCTATCCGGAAGCACAAATTGTTCTTGGGTTTGGAGCGGCATATTTATCGCAAGCCAAAAAAGATAGAAGTGCGCATGACGCGTATTTTGCGGCACTTGAGGATGTGAAGAAGTATGGTAATCTTCCTGTTCCGATGAGTATTCGTAACGCGCCCACGAAACTTATGAAGTCATTAGGATATGGCAAAGGGTATGAAAAGTATACAGAAGAGAGCTTATTGCCTGATTCTATAAAGGGAAAGAAGTATTTTTAAAGGAGGTGAGCATCAATGGATATTCAGATTGGCAAAGTGACGCACTACTACGATAAAATTGGCGTTGCTGTGGTGGAAGTAAAAAACCAGCCGTTAAAAATGGGCGATAAGGTGAAGATTTCCGGTCATGACAGTGAATTTACGCAGGAGATATCTTCACTGCAAGTGGAACATGAGAAAGTAGCAGAAGTGGCTCCCGGAGAAACCGTTGGTTTAAAAGTAGAAAAGCCGGTAAAAGCCGGTGATATATTGTATTTAAGTTCAAAGTAAAAATAATCAATTATGAAAACGGAAGTATCAGCCGGTGGTATTGTTGTTCGCAAAAAAGATAAAATGTGGGATATTCTTCTCATGAAAGACATGAATAATCAGTGGACGTTTCCCAAAGGACTCGTGGAGAAAGATGAAAAAGCATTGGATGCTGCCAAAAGAGAAATGTATGAAGAGGTGGGCATTTCTGATGTTTCTTTTATAAAAGAACTTACTCCCATCCATTACCTATATCAACGAAACGGACTCATCAGTAAAAACGTTCACTATTTTTTATTTTCTTCAGAAGGTAAAGAATCTCTCAAAGGGCAAAAGGAAGAGGGGATTAGCGAGGTAAAGTGGGTACCATTGGATGAGGCAATAAAGATTATTGGGTATCCGAAAACGAATAAGAAATTGCTTGAGGAAGCACGAAAAAACTTTGAAGAGATGTAATTTTTTGTCATTGCGAGGAGCGAAGCGACGTGGCAATCTCTTTAATAGAGATCGCTTCGCCGTCAGAACGGTCTCGCGATGACAATGCGTATGCAACTAGAAAAAGCACCAGATATCGAAATTATCATCAAGCGTGTTCTGCCGCATTTGCCGTTTGATCACATAGACGCCAAACGCATTTTTTGTATGAGAAGCTACAAAGCAACAAGTCGCGCCCGTGCTCGCATTTGGAGTTTTCCCAAAATTTGGCAACTCGCCCTTGCATCCCCTGCGTATTACGTAATCGAAGTACTTTCACATCATTTTGATCATTTATCTGATGATGATAAAACGCGGGTTATCATCCATGAACTCATGCACATTCCCAAAAATTTTTCGGGTGCATTGGTGCCGCATCGCGGACGACATCATCGCATAGACCATCGAACCGTAGAAAAATTATTCCAACTGTATAAAGAAAAAGTATAAATTGGGTTACTTTGTCATTCCCGCGAAAGCGGGAATCCATCACTCTAGAAAAGATGGATCCCCGATCGGGTCGGGGATGACAGAAAGATATGATTACATTATTGCACGGCGACAATGTTGAAGCGTCAAGGAATGAACTCAATGTACTTAAATCTCAAGCAAAAGGCAAAGAAGTCCGGCAACTTGATGGAAAACATCTCGATGCGACAGGCTTGACGCAGGCGCTTGAGTCTTCATCGCTTTTTGGCGGAGACACGCTCGTTATTATTGAAAATCTTTTTGGAAGTTTAGGAAAAAAAATATCGCACGTTAAAGAATTTGCCTCACGTATTGCTTCTTGCCAAGGCATTGATGTGATTCTTTGGGAAGAAAAAGAAGTCGGCAAAACTGCAATTGATAATCTTGGAAAAAACAGTACGGTACGATTATTCAAAACCCCGGTTGTTATTTTTAAATTCCTGGATGCTATCAAGCCCAACAACGCAAAATTTCTTTTGTCGCTTTTTCATCAAACAGAAACACTCGATGCACCGGAGCTTATTTTTACTATGATTGTCAAAAGACTTCGTCAACTCATCATGCTTGCCGATGGCGTGATTCCTGACGGGTTACAAGGCTGGCAGGCAAAAGGTTTGACAAATCAAGCTCGGTTGTTTACCATAGAAAAGCTTCTTTCTATGGAAAAAAAACTTCTCGATATTGAGTATTCCCTCAAAACCGGTGCCTCACCGTTTACCTTGCGCCAACATATTGAACAATTTTTGATAGAAGTATAAAACATGGCAATAGATCTTTCTATTTTTAAAGATTACGACGTTCGCGGTACATACCCTAATCAAATAAATGGTGAAACGGCGCAAGCAATTGCCCATGCTATTGTACGAAAATTTCAACCAAAAACTATTGCCATTTGTCGAGACATGCGGCTTTCTGGAGGCGAAATTCATGATGGATTGATTTCTGTATTTACCAGTCTCGGCGTTGACGTATTTGATGCAGGGCTAACCGGTACAGAAGTTGCCTATTTTATTGCAGGGACGAAACCCTATGATATGGTCATCATGATTTCTGCATCACATAATCCTCCAGAATACAACGGTATGAAATTTGTCCTTGCCGGACCACTCGCGGTAACCAGTGATAGCGGACTCTATGAAGTACGAGATCTTATCGCACAAGGACCATTGCCTGTCGCAGCGACTCCTGGAAAAGTGACTGATATTGACATCTGGGATGAATGGAAAACTAAAATCCTTTCATTAGTTGATACAAAATCTCTAAAACCCCTTTCTGTAGTGATTGATGCAGGCAATGGCATGGGGGGAAAGATGGTGCCGCTTATTTTTGGTGGAACACCAATACAGTTGACATCACTGTATTTTGATTTAGATGGAAGTTTCCCGAATCATGTGCCCAATCCTCTTATTGAAAAAAATACACAGGCGCTTACGAAAAAAATTCTTGAAATTTCAGCAGATATGGGATTTGCATTTGATGGAGATGCGGATCGAATATTTCTCGTAGATGACAAAGGACGTCTTGTTTCTGGCACTATCACGACTGCCATCTTAGCAAGATATATTCTTGCAACTCATCCAGGAGAGCTTATTTTATATAACGCCATTTGCGGGAGAGTCGTTCCTCAAGTGATTGAAGAAAATGGGGGAACATCAAAACGGGTACGGGTAGGACATAGTTATATAAAACAGTACATGAAGGAGTCGGGAGCAATTTTTGCGGGGGAACATTCGGGTCACTATTATCTCCGTGATTATTTCCGTGCAGAAAGCGGTATGGCGATTGCTTTGGTTGCGCTTGCTATGATGAGCGGTCAACAGAAAAAACTTTCTGAACTTGTGGATGAATTAAATATCTATCCGGCAAGTGGAGAAATCAATTTTGTTGTTTCTGATATCCCTGCAGTAGTGGATGCGATACGAAATGGTTTTTCAGATGCGGTATCGAAAGATGAAATTGACGGCGTGAGTGTTTGGTATAAAGACTATTGGTTTAATGTGCGCGCATCAAAAACAGAGCCATTACTTCGTTTAAATGTAGAAGCAGATACGAAGGAAATTTTGGATACAAAGACAAAAGAATTAGTAGTAAAAATTGAATCCCTCGGAGGGAAAAGGAAGGAATAAATCCATGAACAATCTCGATGACATTGCGGCAATGCAGAAGATGGATCCGTCAGGGGTACTTACGTCCACAGAAATGTTTCCCGATCAGTGTAAACAGGCGTGGGAAGAAAGTTCTATTATCAAATTTCCCGATGAATATAAAAAGGTAAAAAATATTGTGGTGTGTGGCATGGGCGGATCCAGATTTACGCCGAAAACTATCGGAGCGCTTTTTAGAAAACATATCACTGTGCCATATGAAATCTGCGAAGATTATACGGTGCCTGGATATGTTAATAGTGAATCGTTAGTGATTTTATCATCGTATTCTGGCACGACAGAGGAAGTGCTTTCTGCTGGCCAGGATGCATTGAAAAAAGGCGCAAAGCTAGCGGGTGTCATGATGAATGGCAAAGGAGTTGTTGCCGAATTTTTACGAGCACAGAAAGCTCCGGTGTATTTTTTTGATCCAAAACATAACCCGTGCGGACAGCCAAGAATCGGCGGAGGATATTTGCTCATGGGGCACCTGGGGATTCTTAAAGCCCTCGGGCTTGTTGCTGTTGAAGAAAAAGAAGTTGCTGATGCAATTTCTTTTGCTCGCGAGGTTGGCAAAAAATATACAGTGAGTGTCACAACAGACCAAAATCCAGCAAAAAAACTTGCGCTGCTTTTAAAAGACAAGCATCCATTTATCATCACTGCAGAATTTTTGAAGGGGTTTGGGAATGGGTTTGCCAATCAAATCAACGAAACAGCAAAAATGATTTCCGACTATCGATACATTTCCGAGCTAAACCATCACTTGATGGAGGGATTATCTCATCCAGACACGTTGCATCAAAATGCTGTATTCATTTTTTTCTTGTCTCATTGCTATAGCGGACAAATTAAAAAGCGATTTGGTATCACGAAAGACGTCGTGACGAAACAGCACGTCGCGACCCACGACATAGAACTCACCGGGCCCGACAAGATTTCTCAGGCGTTAGAAGCATTTACGTTAGCAAGCTTTACGACCTATTACATGGCAATGCTTTACGATACCGATCCCGTTGCCATACCGTGGGTAGACTATTTTAAAACACAGCTGGCAAAAGTCTAAAAAGATCCTGGACAAGCCAGGATGACAGCGTCATACTATAAGTATGAAGAAAAAGTTTGTCGTATGGTTTGACGAGGTAGACAAAGAAGATATTGATAGGGTTGGAGGGAAAGGAGCAAATTTAGGAGAAATGACAAAGGCAGGATTTCCCGTACCACCAGGATTTATTGTCACTGCACAAGCATATTACCAATTTTTAGATGAGAATCGTCTTCGCAAAAAAATTTTAGAGAGGCTTGATAATATAGATGTTTCCGATAGTAAAACACTTGAAAAAGTAGCATCTCAGATTCAGCACCTTATTGTTCATTCAAGCTTTCCAAAAAATATTGCTCACGATATTGTTGACGCATACTTTACATTGGGAAAAAATCTTCTCGTTGCGGTACGCTCATCAGCAACAGCAGAAGATCTGCCGACTGCTTCATTTGCCGGGCAACAGGAAACGTTTCTTAATGTCCACGGGGAAGCAAATGTTATTGAAAAAATAAAAGAAGCATGGGCATCGCTTTTTACTGCGCGAGCAATTTTTTACAGAGCTACCCAGCATTTTGACCATTTTAAAGTAGGGATTGCCGTGCCCGTGCAAAAAATGGTGGCATCCGATATGTCCGGCATCATGTTTACTATTGATCCGGTGACGAATGACAAAAAAAAGATCACTATTGAGGCAATTTATGGCTTGGGAGAACTTATTGTGCAAGGTGCAGTGACACCAGATCACTATGAAGTAGATAAAAAGAGTGATGAGGTTTTGGTAAAACAAGTGGAAGTGCAGGAAAAAAAGATGATGCGAAAAGAAAGTGGAAATGTCGTTGTTCCCCTTAGTAAAAATGAAGGGGGACGGCAAAAACTTACTGATACACAAATAACTGCGCTTGCAGATTTAGGAAAAAAATTAGAAAAACATTACTATTTTCCCCAAGACGCAGAATGGGCAATAGAAAACGATCATATTTTCATTGTACAGACGAGACCCGTAACGACGGTCGGAAAGGAAGTAAAAAATCAAGAAAAATCACGAGTCAACCTGAAAATTTTATTAAAAGGAGACCCTGCAAGTCCAGGGATAGCATCTGGGCCAGTAAAGATTTTAGGTTCTGCAAAAGAGATTCATAAAATTATTTCTGGTGATGTGTTAGTTGCCGAACAAACGAATCCCGATTATGTGCCGGCGATGCGAAAAGCCGTAGCTATAGTTACCGAACGCGGTGGGCGCACATCACATGCCGCTATTGTGTCTCGGGAACTGGGGATTCCTGCCGTAGTGGGAGCACGTGATGCACAAAAAATTCTTAAAGATGGACTAGTGATAAGTGTCAACGGTTCAACTGGTGAAGTATATAAAGGTTCAGTTCAAAATTCAAATTTCAAAATTCAAAACGTAAAACCAAAAGAAAATTTGAAAACCGCGACGAAGGTGTATGTCAATCTTGCTCAGCCAAGTAGGGCGAAAGAAATTGCAAAAATGAATATCGATGGCGTAGGGTTACTCCGAGCTGAATTTATGATGGCCGACATAGGCACTCATCCCAAGAAAATTATTGCAGATCGTAAACAAAAAGTGTTCGTGGACACATTAAGTACTCACTTAGAAGAATTTTGCAAAAGTTTTAACCCTCGTCCTGTGGTATACCGTGCGAATGATTTTAAAACGAATGAGTACAGAAATTTAAAAGGCGGTGCCGCATATGAACCGGAAGAGCCCAACCCCATGCTCGGATTTCGAGGTGCCGCGCGCTACATTGCAGACCCAGCAGTATTTGAATTAGAACTTGAAGCCATAAAAATAGTTCGTAATAAAATGGGACTGAAAAATCTATGGCTGATGATTCCGTTTGTTCGTACACCCAAAGAACTTTTGGAGGTAAAAAAAATTGTTGCCGGCAGCGGACTTTTGCGTTCGCCATCGTTTAAACTTTGGATGATGGTAGAAATACCCACCAACGTTATTCGCCTGGAGGATTTTCTTGAAGTAGGGATTGATGGAGTTTCTATTGGCTCTAATGATTTGACCATGCTTATGTTGGGAACGGATAGAGACAATAGTGACGTGGCTCATGATTTTTCTGAACTTGATCCATCGGTGCTTTGGGCATTGGAACATGTGGTCCGAACATGCGCAAAAAAGGGAGTCACGAGTTCTATCTGTGGTCAAGCGCCATCTGATTATCCGGAACTTGTAGAAAAACTCATATCTTGGGGAGTAACGAGTGTTTCGGTAAACCCTGATGCTATCGATCACGTGCGAGAGACGGTTGCTGAAGCAGAAAAAAAGCTAATGAGATCACGTGTCATTCCCGCGAAAGCGGGAATCCATCTTTGATAAAGACTGGATCCCCGATCAGGTCGGGGATGACATTTTAAATGTATATGGACTCTAAAATTTATTCTATCACTGCTTCCGAAATTCTCGATTCTCGCGGTATCCCAACCATTGAGACGACAGTCATTTTAAGCAGCGGCTATCGTGGCACTGCGTCCGTGCCTGCCGGTGCTTCTTTGGGAAAATATGAATCTATGGAATTGCGAGACAATGACGCAAAGCGCTACGGCGGTATGGGAGTGCTGAAAGCAGTTGCTAACGTTAATACTGTTATTGGTCCGAAACTCCATGACGCAGACGGGTTGAGCCAAGGGTTTATTGATAAGACCATGGTCGAACTAGACGGCACACCCAATAAATCAAAATTAGGTGCCAATAGCATTTTGAGTGTTTCTCTCGCTGTCGCCACGGCAGCAGCAAATCACCAGCGTGTACCGTTGTATCGTTATCTCAATACCATGTTTGGTGCGCCGCTTCCGACGAGTATAGAACGCATGCCCACGCCCACATTTAATGTCATTAATGGCGGCAAACACGGCGCAGGCAATTTGGACTTTCAGGAATTCCATGTCGTACCGGCGACGAACAAACCCTATCATGTGGCACTGGAAATGGGAGAAGAAATTTATCAGTCCATAAAAAAAGTTTTGTCTTATAGAAATGCTGCGCATTCTATTGGCGACGAAGGTGGGTTTGCGCCAAATTTATTTACAAACCTGGATGCGCTGGAAATTATTATGGAAGGCATCAGGCAAACGTCCTATCGTTTTGGTACGGATGTATTTTTGGGATTAGATCTGGCTGCCAGTCATTTCAAAACAGATCGCGGATATCAAATTAAAGATAGGGCGCTTGCTTTTAGCGCGAAAGAGTTTATCACGTATCTGAAAGATCTTCATACAAAATACCGGCTGCTTATTCTTGAAGATCCTTTGGATGAAGATGATTGGGCAAGTTGGACAGAAATCACTAAGCTTTTAGGCGCAGATATGCTTATTGTGGGCGATGATCTTCTGGCATCTAATCCCGAACGACTCACGAAGGCTGTCGCAGAGAAAGCATGTTCCGCGATACTTCTCAAGCCCAATCAGATTGGCACCCTATCAGAATTTTTAGCAGTCGTCGTGCAAGCCAAAAAAAATGACATAAAAACCATTGTTTCTCACAGAAGTGGAGAAACAAATGATACGTTTATTGCAGATTTGGCTGTTGCTGTTCAGTCAGACTATGTAAAGTTTGGCGCACCGGCAAGAGGCGAGCGCGTTGCAAAATATAATCGACTATTGCAAATAGAATCAGAACTATTTCCTCAAAAGTAATATCATGCTAAAACCAACCGTGCTTATTGTTCTGGATGGGTGGGGTTTGGCTCCTCCTGGGCCTGGAAACGCCATTTCTTTGGCGAAACTCACCTATATTCCTCGGTACTGGGCGTCCTACCCTCACACACAACTTACGGCATCTGGAATTGCGGTGGGGCTTCCGGAAGGTGAGGACGGAAACACAGAAACCGGTCATCTCAATATTGGCGCCGGGAGAATCGTGTATCAAGATTTGCCGCGTATTAATATGTCTATTGCTGATGGCAGTTTTTTTCGCAACGAAGCATTTATTGGCGCCGTCAAATATGCCGCTTCTCACGGCTCTCACCTTCACATCATGGGGCTTATTGGAGATGGTGGCGTCCATAGCAATCGTGAACACCTCTATGCACTTCTTGAATTAGTAAAACTACAGCAATATCAAGGCCGCGTGTATCTTCATTTATTTACTGATGGGCGAGATAGTCCTCCGAAAGCCGCAGATGGTTTTATCGGTGAAGTGGAAGCAAAATGTAGTCAAATAGGGGTAGGAGTGATTGCGACGATCATGGGAAGATACTACGCTATGGATCGCGATGCTAGATGGGAACGAACACAACGTGCTTACGAAGCACTCACGCAAAGCATTCCGCGTGTAGCACCATCCGCCCACGATGCCATTGCCCAAGCATACGCAGAGGGTAAAACCGATGAATTTATCGAGCCAACAACTATCTTAGACAAAGAAGGCAAGCCATGTCCGCGTATCGCAAATCATGATGCAGTGATTTTTTATAATTTTCGCATTGATCGGCCCAGGCAGTTAACGCGCGCCTTTGTGTTTTCTGATTTTGAAACTCGGGGGGCAACTGCTTCATTCGATCCCTATGCGGTAAAGTACTATGGGAAGCATGTTGTAGAAATGGAGGCCAGAATGAAGCCTTTCACGCGGAGCGTCATTTTGCCTAATGTATTTTTTGTGACCATGACGGAATATGAAAGAAATATTCCGTGTGTGGTTGCTTTCCCTCCTCAAATGATCACTATGCCCATAGGAAGGATATTTTCTGATCTCACGATGCGGCAGTTGCGGATGTCAGAAACGGAAAAAGAACGATTTGTGACGTACTACTTTAACGGCATGCGTGAAGATCCATTTATTGGAGAAGATCGCCTTATTGTTTCTTCTCCAAAAGTAGCAACATATGATTTGAAACCAGAAATGGCTGCAGAAGAGCTGACGCAAAAACTTTTAGATAGGTTAGCAATCGGCGTGTATTCATTTGTTCTTATAAATTTTGCTAATGCCGATATGGTTGCTCATACGGGAAATATTCCCGCTGCCGTCCGCGCTTGCGAAGTTATTGATGCATGTGTTGGGAAAATCGTTTCCCATGTTTTGGCACAAGATGGCACTTGCATCATAACAGCTGATCATGGTAACGTGGAGGAGATGCTTGGCCCCAAAGGAGAAATGGATACCGAGCATAGTACTTATCCGGTACCTTTTATTATGGTTGACCATATGTTTGATAATTATCCGCAAACGCTTCCGGCAGGAAAACTTGCTGATATTGCTCCTACGATTTTAGCTCATCGCCATATAGAAATTCCGACGGAAATGACGGGAAATAATTTACTCGTCGATGTACTTGCTCAAAGGAGGTAGCGTATGAAAACAACTCTTTCTCTTATCAAAGCAGATACCGGTTCCGTAGGTGGGCATAATCGGCCGAGTGATGCGATGGTGGTAAAAGCAAAGGAGCGCATTGCCGAAGCAATAAAAAGCGGTCTTCTTTCTGATGGTCGCGTATCGTTTACCGGCGATGATATTGCTCTTCTTATGGTGCATACCAAAGGAGTGGATCATGCCGACATCCATAAATTTGCCTGGGATACGTTTGTGGAGACGACCAAAATCGCCAAAAGTCAGGGACTCTACGGCGCAGGTCAAGATCTTTTGAAAGATGCGTTTTCGGGAAACGTACGGGGTATGGGGCCTGGAAGTTGCGAAATGGAGTTTGAAGAGCGGCCAGCAGAACCCTTTATTGTATTTGCCGGGGATAAATGTGGTCCAGGGGTATTTAACTATCCTTTGTTTAGTTGTTTTGCTGATCCATACCACAATGCAGGGCTACTGCTTGCTCCGGAAATGCATGCAGGATTTACCTACAACATCATGGATGTCAACTATACAGAAGCAGATAAAGTGATTACACTAAAAGTTCCAGAAGATTATTATGACATCTGCACACTGCTTCGTGATCCGAATCGCTATGTGGTGGAAAGTATTATAGAAAATGCTGGTGGCTTGACGGCTGCCGTTGCTTCTACCAGTAGACTTCATAATATAGCAGGAAAATATGTCGGGAAAGATGATCCAGTTGCCATTGTGCGAACTCAAAAGATGTTTCCTTCCACAGGAGAAATACTTTCGCCGTGGGCCCTGGCTCACTATACATTAGGTGACAACCGGGGATCCCATCATGTGGCAGTCATGCCAGTCAAGCAAAATACCATCATTTCATTTTTTGACGGGCCAACCATAGTATCTGCTTGTGGATACTGCGTGCACGAAGGCAAACTCACTGAATCGGTAGACTATTTCGATCAGCCATTCTGGGACGTGATCCGAGAAAAAGCAACACAGAAAACATTAGATATTCGTTCTCAGGGATTTTTCAATCCTGCCATGGGGCCGTCGGATGAAATGGAGTACACCGGCGTGGTAGAAAACCTGAAGCGCTTGGATGCGAAGTTTGTGACAAGAGGGAAAAAAACGTAATTGCTTCCTGTTCTGTCATCCCCGACCTGATCGGGGATCCATCTTTGTAAAGACTGGATTCCCGCTTTCGCGGGAATGACATCAACGTTAAATGAAGATCGACATTTATAAAAAAACCGCTCACGATCTTGAACCTCCTCCAAACCTTGAAAATTACGAGGAAACGTATCGTACGTTTGATTGGAAATCTGCACGCCGCGAACTAGATTGGTTTGATGGAAAGATAAATGCGGCATATAACGCCGTGGATCGTCATCTTGGTACCTGGCGGAAAAATAAAGTTGCCCTCTATTGGGAAGGCGAAGATGGGAGCCAAAAAAAGTATACCTTTGAAGAACTTTCTCTTCTCTCAAATAAAGTCGGCAACCTCCTCAAAGACGTAGGAGTTGCTCGCGGGGAGCGCGTCTTTATTTTCCTTCCCCGAATTCCCGAGCTTTATTTTTCTTTTTTAGGCATAGTAAAAATCGGTGCCATTGCCGGTAGTTTATTTAGTGCGTTTCAGGAAAAAGCACTGGAAGATCGGCTAGAAAATAGTGAAGCGAAGGTTGTCATTACTAATAAGGAATTAAAAACTCGGATAGATAAAGTCCGTCATCATCTCCCACATCTTAAACACGTTCTTGTCGTTGACTCCGAAGAATTTGGGAAATCTATCGAAATTGCAAGTGATGAGTTGTCTATTGCCCATATGGATCCGGATGACTACGCATTTATGCTCTATACGTCAGGAACAACCGGCAAGCCCAAAGGTGTGGTGCATACGCATCGGGCAGTTTTGCAGGAATACATGACGGCAAAATGGGTTTTGGACTTAAAAGACGATGATACGTATTGGTGCACGGCAGATCCTGGCTGGGTGACGGGCATTGCGTATGAAATATTGGGGAGCTGGTCTGTGGGAGTGAGTGCATTTATCTTTGCCGGTCGATTTGACCCGAAGCGCTGGTATGGACTTTTGGAAAAATACAAAATAACTGTTTGGTATACGGCGCCAACTGCGATTCGTATGCTCATGGCTGCTGGGACACAACTGGTGAAACAACACAATCTAGAACATCTACGATATATGTGCTCTGTGGGTGAGCCACTCAATCCCGAAGCCATTAAATGGGGATTGAAAGCCTTTGGTATGCCGTTTCATGATACGTGGTGGCAAACGGAAACCGGCGCCATTTGCATAGCCAATTTTCGATGTATGGATATCAAAATCGGCTCCATGGGAAAACCGATCCCAGGAGTAGTTGCCTCTATTGTGGATGATGAGGGTAAAGAGGTGGAGCTAAATAAAGAAGGCAATATTGCCCTTAAACCCAAATGGCCATCGATGATGAAGACCATCTGGCGCCGGCCGCACAAATATCAAAGTTATTTCGTTGGCGGGTGGTACATAACCGGCGATCGGGGTTGGATGGATAGCGATGGATATTTTTGGTTTATTGGGAGAGCTGATGACGTGATTAAAACTTCAGGCGAACGCGTAGGGCCGTTTGAAGTGGAATCAGCGCTTGTGGAGCATCTAGGAGTGGTTGAAGCAGGAGTCATTGGGAAACCAGATCCAATGCGTGGTGAAATCGTCAAAGCATTCGTTGTTTTAGATAAAGCCAACGCAGAAAAGTCAGTTTCCGAAAAAGAAAAACTCAAAGAAGAACTTGCCGAATATGTGAAGAAACATTTGGCTGGTCATGCCTATCCGCGAGAAATTGAATTTATTGATAAACTCCCTAAAACCCGTTCCGGCAAAATCATGCGCAGGATTTTGAAGGCCAAAGAAATGGGACTACCGGTCGGGGATACATCAACGTTAGAGGAATATTAATGCTAGGGGAGATGAAAGAGGAGGACGAATTCTCCCTTGGGATTTTCAAAATGTGATTTAGCTTCGGAAATGATGCCTCGAAAAAATTCTTCATGTATTTTAGTGAGTTCCCTAGCGATGACAATGGAGACGTCGCCCAATATTTCCTTCATATTCATAAGGGTTTGTAATAATTTATGCGGAGCGCAGTACAAAATATACGTGGTTTCGAGGGACTTGCTTGCTTCTAACGCGTTCGTGAAAAGTTTTCGTCTGTGGGATTCTTTTTCCGGTGCAAATCCTAAAAACGTACATGTGTTACTCGGTAAACCGCTTGCCACAAGGGCCGTGAGAAGTGCCGATGCGCCAGGGATGGCAACCACGGGAATATGTCGCTTGATTGCCTCTCGCACGAAACGATGCCCTGGATCAGATATAAGTGGTGTTCCAGCATCGGAGACTAATGCAATATTTTTGCCTATCTGGAGTAATTCAATAATTTCCGGAGTCTTTTTATCTTCTATCTTTTCATAAAACTGCATAAGGGTAGGTTTGGGAGATATATTGAGTTGATCTAGCAGAATTCCAGTTCGTCTGGTATCTTCGCACAAGACGATGTTCACGGAAGCGAAAGTTTTGGTCGCACGAATGGTGATATCTTCTAAATTGCCAATCGGTGTTGACACAAGGTAGAGCGTTCCCATAGAATCCTTATTATACTATATGAACGGATTAGCTCTGCTTCTCAAGCCGGAACTTCTCATAAAAACCCTAGGCCTTATTGGCGTTTTTGGGGTATTATTTGCCGAATCCGGGTTGTTTTTCGGATTTTTCTTACCTGGAGACAGCTTGCTGTTCACTGCCGGAGTTTTGGCTTCACAAGGACTTATCAATTATCCGTTGCTACTGCTTATTACGTTTCTTGCTGCAACATTAGGAGACAATGTGGGATATTGGTTCGGGCAAAAAGTCGGTGTGAAATTGTTTGAACGAGAAGACTCACGATTTTTTAAAAAGCATCATTTGCTGGATGCGCAGAAATTTTATGACAAACACGGCAGTAAAACCATAGTGCTTGCCCGTTTTGTACCATTTGTCCGGACGTTTGCTCCAATTGTGGCAGGAGCAGCTAAAATGCCTTACTCTACTTTTTTGCTTTTTAATATTTTAGGAGGACTTCTGTGGGCAGTTGGCATAGCAACCCTCGGATTTTTCTTGGGCAATGTGCCGTTGGTGAAGCATAACTACGAAATTGTAATATTTTTGATCGTCTTTGGATCTTTGCTACCGGTACTCTTGCATTTCGTAGGAAGCAAAGAACAACGACAAAGTTTAGTGGGCCGCGTAAAAAAACTCTTCAAGCATTAAGTTTTCAGGAACTGTATTTTCGTATAAGTCCGACGACTTTTCCTTGTATTTTGACATGCGTCGTAAAAATCGGAGACATTTGGGCGTTGGCAGGCATGAGTTTGATGCGCTCTTTTTCAAAATAAATGCGCTTAAGGGTTGCCAAGCCATTGGGAAGAAGGGCAACAACGATGTCACCATTTTTGGCATCTTGTTGATGTTGGATTACCACATAATCGCCATCAAAAATACCATCCTCAATCATAGAGCTCCCTTTCACCTGTAAGACATAGCCTGCTTTCGTAGGGGAAATCATACCAGGGGCAACAGAGAGGTAAAAATTCGGATCAGTATACGGTTCAAGTGGGCTGCCTGCGGCTATAAAACCCAACACAGGCAGTTGGACTGGAGCTTCATTTGCCTGGTTTCGAAAATTTTCCCTGATGACTTCTAAGCCCCGCGCCGTGCCATCAAGTTTTTTAATAAATCCTTTAATCCGTAGGCGGTCTACATGTTCATGGACGGTAGCTGGTGAGCTTATATTCATGGCTGCCCCGATTTCTTTGAGTGTGGGTGCATAGCCATAGCGCTCTATAAATTGCGTGATAAAATCAAGAAGTTGACGCTCTCTTGGATAAAGAATTGCTGGCATGGTAAAATGAAGTATTACAAACAAAACCCGAACTGTCAATAGACTCAAATCTATTCTAATTGGATCAAAGTAAAACAAAAACCGAATGAAAAAATTTACTCTTCTCTCCTCATTTCAACCAGCTGGTGATCAGCCTCAAGCCATAGCTGGGCTTGTCTCCCGTGCGAAAAAAGATACGAAAGAGCAGGTGCTCTTAGGAGTGACTGGCAGTGGAAAAACATTCACCATGGCTCACATGATTGCTGCGCTGCAAAAACCTACACTTATTATTTCTCATAACAAGACCTTGGCCGCACAACTTTACCAGGAATTCCGAGATTTTTTTCCTAAAAACGCCGTCTCATATTTCGTATCTTACTACGATTATTATCAACCGGAAGCGTATGTGCCAGCAAGCGATACCTATATTGAAAAAGAAACACAAATCAATGAGGAAATTGACAAACTGCGCTTGGCCGCAACCACCAATCTTCTCACCCGAAAAGATACGATCATCATTGCATCAGTTTCGTGTATTTATAACATCGGTTCTCCTCGGGAATACGGCCATTTTGTGTTAGAACTCAAACCGGGCATGAAGGTAGCGCGGGAAAGTATTTTAGATCGATTAGTGCAACTTCAATATGAGCGGAATGAATATGGATTTCATCGTGGGACCTTCCGCGTACGAGGAGAGACGATTGACCTATTTCCGGCCTATGAAGATACGTCGCTTCGGATGGTTCTTGCGGGTGATAAACTCGTTGAACTTGCCAAACTTGATCCCATGAGCGGAAAAATTTTAGAAAAACTGCAAGGCGTTATGATTTACCCGGCAAAGCATTACATGACGGATCCGATGAAATATAAAAGTGTATTTAGTCAAATTCAAGAAGACCTCAGCCGTCAGGTAAAATCTTTCAAAGATCAAGGGAAAATACTGGAAGCTCATCGTATTGAGCAGCGCGTGAATTTTGATCTGGAAATGATACAGGAGATGGGATACGTCAATGGTATAGAAAACTACTCGCGGTATTTTGACGGCAGAAATCCGGGCGATCCACCCTACACATTATTTGATTATTTTGGCGAGGCAGTCGGCAATGATTGGCTGTTATTTATTGATGAATCGCATATGACGATTCCGCAGGTTCGCGGCATGTACAATGGCGATCGATCTCGCAAGCAAACATTAATTGACTACGGCTTCCGCTTGCCATCAGCACTTGATAATCGTCCGCTTCGATTTGAAGAATTCATGCGCAGAATTCCGCAAACTATTTATGTTTCTGCTACACCAAACGAGTGGGAGCTAGGTCGCGGTCCGGTAACAGAGCAATTGGTGCGGCCAACAGGACTATTGGATCCGGTGGTAAATATCCGTCCTACAAAAGGGCAAATTGATGATCTTTTGGTTGAAATTCAAAAGCGTATTGAGAAAAAGGAACGGGTATTAGTTACTACATTAACGAAACGTATGGCAGAGGACTTGGCGAAATTTTTAGAAGAGCGGGAAATAAAAGTGCATTATTTGCATTCTGATATTCAAACATTAGAACGCTCTGATATCCTCGCTGATTTGCGCGGTGGAATCTATGACGTGATTGTCGGCATAAACCTTTTACGCGAAGGATTGGATCTTCCGGAAGTTTCTCTCATTGTTATCCTGGATGCAGATAAAGAGGGATTTTTGCGAAGCCGTACGAGTCTCGTGCAAACCATGGGGCGAGCCGCCCGTCATCTTCATGGAGAAGTGATCCTCTATGCCGATGTGGTGACAGATTCCATGAAAGCAGCTATACGAGAGGTTGAGAGACGCCGCGAAATTCAACTTGCCTTCAATAAAAAACATGACATTATACCAACGAGTATTCAAAAGCCAATTCGGGAGCGATTGGTGGAAAAAGAACAAGAGGAAGAAGAAAAGAGCATCAAAGAGATGCTTTCGTTAACCGATAGGGATCTGGATACCATGACGCCAAAAGATAAAGCCGAGCTTCGCAAAAAACTCGAAAAATCTATGCGCCAGGCTGCTCGTGATTTAAACTTCGAGTTTGCAGCAAAACTGCGAGATTTCATCGCAACAATTCAGTAAAAAAAAGGTTGACAAATCCCCTGATATTTGTTTTAGTTAAATAAGAGTGAAAAAGAAATCATTACAGAGTAAATCTCAATCAACGTGGATCATCGCTTCTGTAGCCGCAGTTGCCTTTTTTGTACTTCTTGGTAAATCCGGATGGACCAGCGCTCAAAAACCTCGCGTATTAGGAATAAATCAATTGCTTGCAGATAAAGGAGGCGACTCCGGCGGCGGAGGTCATGATAGCGGTGGTGGCGGTGATCATGGCGGAGGGGGAAATTCTGGAGGCGGAGGATCATCTGGAGGAGGTTCATCAGGTGGAGGAGGCGGATCGTCGGGAGGATCAGGAGATCATGGAGACTCAGACAGAGGAGCATCGGGAAGCTCTGGAGGCGGTTCTGGCGCTTCAGCAAACGTTGATTCCAACGCGACGGTTGATTGTGTGGGGCCAGATGGAAGACACAGTCGAGCAACCTTGGGCTCGTGTTCAAATTTCAACAAGGCATGGAATAATCCCAATTTTTCTTTCACCGTAGTTGAAACGCCTAAACCTCTTCCTCCTTCACCACAACTATCTCCCTCACCAGAGAAGGAAAAGGAAAAACCAGAACGGTTGGAAGTGAAAACTCGTGAGAAAACAAAAATTAATCTAGGAGCGAGTGGTGTGAGGGTGGAAGTGGAAACAGAAAATGGGAAACTGAAAGTAAAAGCCAAAAAAGCGGATGAAACGGAAGTAGAGCTAGAAAACGAAAATGAGGCACTGGAACATGTCAACGAGGAGCTCAAAAAAGATGATGTCCATATTGGCACTGCTGCAGCTGGATTTACCCTTAAGCGCGGTGAAGTAGAAGCAGAAACGCATTTCCCTCTTTCCGTGAACGTTGCAACGCACGAGCTGACGGTAACGACGCCAGCAGGAGTCAAAGTAGTTACCGTACTTCCCGATCAAGCAGTACAAAACCTTCTCTCTCGTAATATTTTTGATCGGATAGAGAGGAATGTTGCATCCCCAGGAGCCCAAAAAGTAGAACTAACTCAGGTAGAAAATCAGCCAGTATTTGTGGTAAAAGGAATTGATGACAAGCGATTCTTAGGCTTTATTCCTGTTGTTGTACGGAAAACTGCTTTTGTCTCTGCGCAAAATGGGGGCATCGTCCGGACCGACGAAGATCTCTTCAATCGAGCGCTTGATGTTTTATCCTTTTAATCAAACGAGCATTCCCCACATGAGTTGAAGGTGCTATACTACGTATGCCACGGATTATCGGTGGTCATTTTTGCTATGGACAAACTTATTATCAAGGGTGCACGACAACATAACCTCAAAAATATCAACCTGGAGCTTCCAAAAAATAAGCTCATTGTTTTTACGGGCATTTCAGGGTCTGGGAAGTCTTCGCTTGCCTTTGACACGATTTACGCCGAAGGACAACGCAGATATGTGGAGTCGCTTTCTTCATATGCACGACAATTTTTAGGCATCATGGATAAGCCGGATGTAGATAGTATCGAAGGATTATCACCAGCAATTTCCATTGATCAAAAATCCACTTCGCATAATCCACGTTCCACTGTTGGTACAGTCACGGAAATTTATGATTATCTGCGGCTCCTCTACGCTCGCATAGGACATCCCCACTGTCCCAATTGTGGAAGAGAAATAAGCAAGCAGTCCTCCGGACAGATCGTCGAGCAAATTATTGCGCTTGCTAAAACAAAGCTCTCTCAATCCCTCCAAGCGCACTATCGATTTTTTATTTTTTCACCGGTTGTTGCCGACAGAAAAGGGGAATTTTCTGGCCTTTTTGACAACTTGACCGCCAAAGGCTACCGGCAGGTGCGGGTGGATGGTAAAATCATTGGCTTAGATGAAGACATTCTCCTTATAAAAACCAATAAACATACCATTGATGTCGTCATTGATAAAATGACCATCGAGAAAAAAAACCTGAAGCATCTATCCAAAGACGATATTTTTTACGCCAATCTCCGGTCTCGCATAGCTGACAGTGTCGAACAAGCTCTTTCTTTATCTGAAGGATTAGTCATTGTGGGAGAAGTGGAAGATGCAGGTTTTTCCTTACCTGAAAAACCCAAAAAGTTTAGCAATCACATATTTTCTGAAAAATTTGCCTGCCCCATTTGCAATATATCCCTTCCCGAGATTGAATCACGATCATTTTCTTTTAACTCGCCCCATGGCGCATGTGCCGACTGCACGGGCTTAGGAAACATACTCACGGTGGATCCTGATTTAGTTATTAGTCCGGACCTTTCTATCAGTGAAGGCGGCATTTTACCTTTTGCGAAAATGTTTTTCCATGACACCTGGTTTTCTCGGGTCATTACCACAGCGCTTAAAGAAGCAGGTATTGATCCACGCAAACCCTTGCGACTTCTTACACTCAAACAAAAAGATATTTTGTTTCACGGTACCGGCGACACACTGTATCACGTCAATGGCACCAACCGATTCGGTGATAAAACGAGCATAGAGGAACCATTCAATGGTATAGTCAACGAACTCAAAAAGCGCTACCTTTCTTCCGAATCGGATTTTGTACGAGCAGAAATAGAAAAATACATGCGACAAGAAATCTGCAGCACATGTGGCGGAAAACGACTCAAAAAAGAAAGTCTAACCATCACCGTCAATGATAATTCAATTGCTGATATTACTGACTTTTCTATTCAAAAATCCCTTGCGTGGGCAGATCATTTCTTGATTGAACAAAAAACGCTTTCTCCTTCCGAACGCATGATTGCCATTCCGATATTTCGCGAAATTACTGCACGATTAAATTTTTTGGTCAGCGTGGGGTTGGATTACCTCACGCTCTCTCGAGGTGCCACCACGCTTGCCGGTGGAGAGGCGCAAAGGATCAGGCTCGCTTCGCAAATTGGCTCCGGATTGTCCGGTGTGTTGTACGTGCTTGATGAGCCAAGTATTGGACTTCATCAACGGGATAACAGGAAGCTCATCAACACCTTAAAAATGCTTCGCAATTTAGGCAACACCGTCATCGTCGTTGAACATGACCGAGAAATGATGGAGGAAGCAGACTATTTGGTGGATGTTGGCCCGGGAGCAGGTGAACATGGAGGAAGCATTATTGCCGCAGGCACAGTAGAAGAAGTCAAGAAAAATCAAAAATCTATTACCGCCAAATACCTATCTGGTCAACGAACCATTACTCGACCATCCTTAGGTGTAAACGTAATCCACCCCGGGGGTGGATTAGCTTCATACGTCGGGATGACCAATGGCGCATTAAAGCTTGTGGGTGCCTCACAAAATAACCTTAAAAATATCGACGTTTCGTTTCCTTTGGGAAAACTTATTTGCGTTACCGGCGTTTCAGGAAGTGGAAAGTCCACACTTATTGTGGAAACCCTCTACCAGGCCCTATTTACCCATTTTAATCCACTCAATCGAGAAAAACCCGGGGCATTTGAGAAAATCGATGGCATGGAAAATATCGACAAAATTATTCTTATTGATCAGTCGCCTATCGGGAGAACGCCGCGGAGTAATCCTGCTACCTACACCGGTATTTTTACCCTCATCCGTGACCTATTTAGTCAGTTGCCTGAGGCAAAACTTCGTGGCTACAAACCTGGGAGATTTTCGTTTAATGTCAAAGGCGGCCGTTGTGAAACGTGCGAAGGGGAAGGGCAGAAAAAAATCGAGATGCAATTTTTATCCGATATTTACGTCACGTGTGATGTGTGTCATGGGGCTCGGTATAATGCCGAAACACTCGACGTGCATTACCATGGAAAATCCATTGCAAACATATTGGATATGACGGCAGAGGAAGGGAGGCAGTTTTTCAGTAACCACTCACAGATTAACCAAAAATTAGAAACAATTCGTGAGGTTGGTTTGGATTATGTTCATCTGGGTCAACCAGCTCCGACACTTTCAGGAGGAGAAGCTCAACGCGTGAAACTAGCTTCTGAACTATCTCGTCGCGCAACCGGCAAAACGGTCTATATTTTAGATGAACCAACCACCGGCCTTCATTTTGCCGATTTGGAAAAATTATTGAGTGTTCTTCATGCGCTCACCAGTATGGGAAATACCGTCATCGTTATTGAGCACAACCTGGATATCATCAAAAATGCCGACTGGGTTATTGACTTAGGGCCAGAAGGCGGCGATGGTGGCGGATGGGTGATTGCCACAGGCACTCCTGCCCAGATTGCAAAAGTAGAAAAATCCTATACCGGACAATTCCTCAAAAACATTCTAGAATAAGAGTAATGAAAAAACTTCTTATTGCCCTCCTTATCTATCTTATTTTTGCAGTGCCGCATGTGATGGCTGCCGGTGAATTTAGTGCTGATTATGATGTAGATTACACAATAGCGCCTGATGGACGAAGCATCGTTACCCAAAATATAACCCTCACCAACAAGCTTACCAATCTCTACCCGACAAAATATTCAATTCTTATTGATACGGAAAAAATTAAAAATGTCGTGGCGTATGACCGTAAAGGCGTTATCACCCCCACCATTAATCAAAAAGATGGAAAAACCGAGATTACTTTATCTTTCAATGACCAAGTGGTAGGTTTAGGAAACAAGCTACATTTTACCCTGCGTTTTGAAAATGGAGATATTGCCCAAAAAAATGGTTCTGTCTGGGAAATAAATATTCCAGGCGTTACTTCTGATCCAGATATTGCTGCATACAGCGTTTCTCTCCAAGTTCCAGAAACATTTGGTCCAAATGCGTACATGAGTCCACCACCTGCTGACGGCCGGCGTTGGACAAAGGAACAGATGACCAAAGGCGGGATGAGCGCAGCATATGGAGAGACGCAAGCGTTTTCTTTAAATCTTTCTTATTTTCTGCAAAACACTCGGGTAACCCCTGCAATCGGAGAAATTGCCTTACCGCCGGACACGGCATTTCAAAAAGTAGCAATTAATACTATAGAGCCCAAGCCTTCAGCAGTTCGTCAAGATGACGATGGCAATTGGATGGCCCAGTATCTCCTTGCTCCCGGTCAAAAATTGGATATTGGTGCCACAGTGACTATTTTTATCTCTCTTGCCCCGCAAAGTACTTTTGGAAAAATAGACCTTCATCCGTCTGATTACACCAGATCACTGAAATTTTGGAATGCAGATGATCCAAAAATTGTTTCTTTGGCAAGTGAACTTCGTACGCCGAGAGCAATCTATGAATACGTCGTTAAAACACTTTCTTATGACTACAACAGAGTAAACGATAACCCAACCCGCAAAGGTGCAGTGTCAGCACTATCAACACCCAAAAATTCTATTTGTATGGAATTTACTGACCTGTTTATCGCGCTTGCTCGCGCTGCAGGCATACCGGCTCGAGAAAATGTGGGCTTTGCCTATACGACCAATGCAAAACTTCGACCGCTTTCTTTGGTTGCTGATGTTCTCCATGCCTGGCCAGAATACTATGATAGCGAAAAGCAACTATGGATTCCGATTGACCCCACCTGGGCCAATACCACTGGGGGAGTGAATTATTTCGATAAATTGGACTTTAACCATATTACCTTTGCCACCCACGGACTTTCCAGTGAATTGCCATATGCTGCTGGATTTTATAAACGATCGGGGAAAAATAGCAAAGACGTCATGATACAGTTTGCCCAAGGAAGTTTTACTTCTTTGCCTACAGCAAAACTTACTCCTAATTTTTCTCTCCCCAAAATTTTTCCTGCCGGATTTACGACATCTGGTCACGTGATTATTGAAAATACCAGTGGTGTTGCAGCCCAAGACGTTGATGTTGCAATAGAAACTTCTTTCTCTCCATCTTCTTTTAAAAAACATATCGCTCGTATACCCCCATTTGGAAAATTTCCTATTCCTGTATCTTTTTCCATTGAAAATTATTTGCAATCAGAAAAAGGAGTCATAACGGCCACGGTAAATGGTGAAGTTGCCAATAATTATATCGATATTCGACCGGCACTCGCTCTTTTTGCACCTTTTGCCGTAGGAATACTTCTTCTTGGTGTGGGGCTTTGGTATCTTTTTGTCAAAAAAACACTAAGGGCTCGTTCGTCCCGCTAAGCGGGACGATTACGGCTCTTTGTGCAGTGCCTTCAGATAGAATATTGATCAAGTTATTTAGGACGCGGCCTATGGATGTTGTTGAAACGGTAAAACATATTCCCCAAACTCCCGGTGTATATATCTATAAAGACCAGTTGGGTGGTGTGTTGTATGTGGGGAAAGGAATAAATCTTAAAAAACGAGTACAGCAGTATTTCACTCGTGATGATGCCGTGGGGGACAAAACTAAGCATTTGGTGGCACAAATTGCCAGCATAGAAATTATTTCCACGATGAATGAATTTGATGCATTGCTTCTCGAGGCAAAACTTATCCGTCAATACTTACCGAAGTATAATGTTATTGCTCGTGACGATAAAAGCCCACTGTACATCAGGATAACTATCGAAGAAGAATTGCCCCATGTACTATTTGTTCGACGTCCCACTACTGGAACATTTTTTGGCCCATTTCAATCAGGAAAAATCGTTCGTGAGTTATTACGAAATCTACGACGAATTGTCCCATACTGCACACAGAAACAGCGAAACGGACGTCCGTGTTTCTATACCCATCTGGGATTTTGCCATCCTTGTCCATCTATTATTGTACGCATGACGGATAAAGAGGGCAAACAACAAGGTACACATGAATATCGTCGAAATATATTTCGTCTGCGAGATATCCTTTCCGGAAAAACAAACACCGTGGTCAAAGATTTAGAAAAAGAAATGAAGGAGTTTGCAAAGCATGGGGAATTTGAACAAGCTGCCATGGCAAGAAATCAGATACAACATCTCACTGATATGTTACAAAAACATTACGATCCCATGTTCTATCTTGAGGGGAGTGATGTATTTGCTAAAGAAAATCAAGCGCTTCTTGCCGGTCTTTCTTCTGTCTACCCGCATCTTCCAAAACTTGATCGCATTGAGTGCATAGATATTTCTAATCTTGGCGGTAAACAGGCCACCGGTTCTCTTGTTGTGCTTTTTCATGGTCAACCAGACAAGTCTCAATATAGAAAATTTAAAATTCGAATGCCTAATCATCCAAACGATTTTGCCATGGTTGCGGAAGTTCTCCATCGTCGTCTGAATCACTCCGAATGGCCGTATCCGGATTTACTCGTGATTGATGGGGGAAAAGGCCAAGTGGGAAGTGCGTTGGGGGTATTGCAGAAACGTAATATATCAATTCCCCTTATTGGCCTTGCCAAACGCAGGGAAGAAATTATTGCACCAAAATTGGGTAATCCGTCATTCCCGCGAACGCGGGAATCCATCCTTGAGTTTACTACTATTCGATTGCCATTGACCAGTCCGGGACTACATCTTTTGGAGCGCATTCGCGACGAAGCCCACCGCTTTGCCATTACGTATCACCGATTGTTGCGAAAAAAAGAAAGTTTTGATACCATAAACAGATCATGAAATACCTTTTGCGTGTTTTCCTATTTAATATTTTTGGCATCTGGATCACGAGTCAACTGTTGCCCACTATCGCCGTCCGCGGTGGTTGGCAGACCATGCTTTTAGCAGGAGCAACACTCAGCCTTCTGATGCTCATTGTCAAACCCATTCTGAAAATTTTATTTATCCCCATCAACATTTTGACGTTCGGTCTTCTGTCATGGCTTATTAATGTGATCGTTATTTACATTTTGACTATCGTGGTACCTGAAGTGACTATTCTTCCCTGGACATTTCCTGGTTTTACGTGGTCTGGCTTTGTCATTCCATCTCTTCGTTTAACATATGTTCTTTCCCTTATTGCCACGTCACTCGTTATTACCTTTATTACTAACATCTTTCATGAAATAAGCGAGGGGTGATGGGCAAATCAAAACTTCCCAGCATTGTATGTATCGGCGGAGGAACGGGCACCTTCGTTACTCTCAAAGGACTCAAAAATTATCCGTGCCAACTAACAGCAATTGTTGCCATGAGTGATAGTGGTGGCAGCAACAAACGGATTCGTGATGAATTTGGACTTTTGCCAACTTCTGACATACGGCAATGTCTCGTAGCGCTTTCTGATGAAAACGGCGGAGCAGGACTTTTGCGAAAGCTTTTTATGTATCGATTCGAAAAAGGGCAGGGGATTTCCGGCATGACGTTTGGTAATTTATTTATGGCAGCCTTGGCCGACATTTTAGGATCTCAGGCCGAGGCTATCAAGCAAACCGGCAAAGTATTAAAAATTCATGGCATGGTGGTTCCCGTATCATATACCGATACAAATTTAGTCGCAGAATACGAAGATGGGCACGTCGTTAGTGGAGAGCATTTTATTGACGAACCACCACATGACGGAAAGTTAAAAATCAAAAAGATTTCTCTGAAACCAGCAGCTGTTGCAAATCCCGACGCCATTGCCGCAATTGCCAAAGCCGACCTTATTATTTTGGGTCCAGGTGACCTCTATACGAGCCTTATTCCGAATCTTTTAGTCAAAGGAGTCGCCGGTGCAATCGCAAAATCTAAAGCCAAAAAGGTCTACGTTTTGAACTTGATGACCAAGTATGGACAAACGTACAACTTTACAGCTTTTGAGCATATCAGGACGCTTACCCAATATCTTGGGAAATATCTGGATTACGTCGTCATAAATACTGCACCTCTTTCTAAAAAAGCTATTGCCACGTACGCCAACTATCAGGAACACCCGGTTACAGATGATTTGCCTAAACTGACAGAATATACGATAATAAGGAAAGACGTAGTGAGCAGTCAAATGATACAAAAAAGCGCAAGCGATACGTTGGTACGAAGTCTGATTCGTCACGATAGTGAAAAATTAGGTAGTCTACTTTTTGATCTACTCATTGCAAAATCTAACGCATGAAATTTTTTCTTCTTATTATTCACCTTATTGGCGCCGTTATGTTAACCGGGCTTATCCTTTTGCAAAATAGCAAAGGGGGATTAGCAAGCGGTTTGGGAAGTGGTGAATTTTATCGTACAAAGCGAGGAGCAGAACGCATAATATTTACTGCTACATTCGTTGCCGCAATTGTTTTTTTACTCACATCTATTGCCAATATTCTCATTCATTAAATAGGTATGAACGTTCTCAAAAGAGGCAGATTCCTCTATTGGCTGGCAGCCGAACTTTCTGCTAAATATACCATGTGGTTAGTGTTTGGATTTGTTATAGGACTAGCAGCCTCCCTTGCATTGGGTCGTCTTCTGCCTATTATTGGTGCTAATTGGTTTTCTCCTGTTGAGAGAATTGGGATTATCGGTGAATTTACTCCGACAACACTTCCCAGTTCTATTCAAAAAGAAATCAGTACCGGGCTTACTGAGGTGAGCGATGATGGAAGTGCAAAGCCGGCATTAGCAAGCTCTTGGCAAATGAGTGATGATGGAAAAACGTATATATTTACCCTACGAAAAGATTTTTTGTGGCATAATGGTAAACCGGTCCTCGCCAGTAACGTTAACTATAACATTAAAAATGTTGTATTCCAATCTACCGGCGCCTATACGTTAAAAGTGTCTCTACAAGAGCCATACAGCCCTTTCCCGACACTTCTCACTAAGCCGATCTTACAAGCAGGATTACTCGGATTTGGTCCATATAAAGTAACCGGTATTCGACTAAATGGTGATAAAGTGGTGTATTTAAAGCTTGTACCGGTGGCAAACAGTACTCTTGCCGCCCGCGAATACCGATTCTACCGGACAGAAGCACTCGCGATCATTGGATATAAACTCGGAGACATTGACGTTCTAGCAGATGTGAGTACTCTCGGAGAGGAAGCAACTTGGGGCAAAACAACAGTGATAAAACGAGTGAAATCCGATCGCGTTGTCGCTCTTTTTTTTAACCTTAAAGACCCATTACTTGGAGAAAAATCTTTTCGACAAGCCTTGGGATACGGTTTACCAATAATTTCTGAAGAACGTGCGTTTTCTCCCATTGCAAAAACCTCTTGGGCCTATGCAGATAAAATTCGCCATTACGTGCCTGACGGCGAGCATGCCCAAAAGCTTTTGGTAAATTCAGAAACTGCAACTTCGGGAGCCACCCTCACCATAACAACATTTTCTCAATATGTTGACACTGCCCAGGCCATTGCCAATAGCTGGAACAAATTAGGAGTAAAAACAAACATCAAAATAGAAAATGCAATAACTAGTCAGTATCAAGTGTTATTGAGTGCACAGGATATCCCACCAGATCCGGATCAATATCCGTTTTGGCACTCTACGCAAACTGCTACAAATATCACCGGATACAGCAATCTAAAAATAGATAAATTGTTAGAAGATGGGAGAAAAGAATTGGATGTCGAGAAACGAAAAAAAATCTATGCAGATTTTCAACGATTTCTCGTAGAGGATGCACCAGCAATCTTTCTTTATAATGCACCGGTCTATACGATAAAGCGCAGTAAAGGAGCGATAAGTTTATAAATCAACGTAAATATCGACTCTCTGCTATAGCTTTTCTTTTTTGATTCTTCCGGTTTCTTTTGTTCAGATTTTTTTGGTTCATTTTTTGCTGGAGGATTCACCTTTTCGTTTTTTCCAGAACTATTTTTGGTAACCGTCACGGTGGTAGCGCGAATCACTGGAGCAGATGTTCCACTTCCTCCTCCCGAAGTCTGCGGCGCCTGTTTACCTGAGGGAACAGAAGGTTTACTCGTGCCTATTGCTGATGGAGCTGATGAAGGAGGAGGACCGACGACAGCCGCTCCTTGCCCAGGCTTTGTAGTGAGTGAAGGCACAATGTGTATCACGCCTGGTTGGGCTGATGAGGCGCCAGTAGGGGTTGGTGTTGAAATTTTTGGAGTAGATAATCCCGCGGATGTTGGCGAAATCTTTGCAGGAGGTATAACTTCACCAAACACCTTCACATAGCTTCCCGCTTTAATCCCTTCTATAGATACGTTGGTACTTTTTCCTTGCAAAATAGTCGTGTTGTCTACTTTTATAGTTTCCTTTTTCCCAGCTTCATTGAGAATTTCTAAAGTCTTTTTGTTTGGATTAATTTCAATAACCACTCCTTCATGTTTGTCTGGCACTTCGTGAGGGACACCACGCAAAATAAACTGTGGCACTATAACCCCTTCATTGGTCGATTGACCGATGACAGCAATCTTTGATCCTGCTTTGAGCGTATTTGTGTCGGTATCCAAGCTCTTTTGGTTAAATTGGCGAATTGGTGTGAGATCATTGACGACCATCTGTTTCTCTTGTCCATTGGCAAATTGCACCGTGACCGCACCATCTTTGGTCTCTTTAATGGTGCCCACGATAGGCTGTTGGCGCAGGGGATTGGCAAGAAGTGAATTTTTCACTGGCGCTTTTACTTCCTGGCTATTTTTCTGGTAAAAGTTGTATGCAAGATCCACAAATTGTTCTTTTTGCGACAGGGGAATAGTTTTTGCTACATCTGCCAACATGGCATAATGAAGATCATTGACGCTTTTAATCTCGGCAAGTTTCGCTTCCTTGTTTCCATCTGTTTTTGCCTCTGCCACGGCAGCCGTCAAAGAAATTTCTGATTCAGATAAAAGTGTCTGACCTTGGGTAAAGTTTCCGGATTTTAAAGCAGATTTTGCCTCACCAAGCCGATTGGCAGATGTAGCAAGTATTTCTTCTACTCGCCTTCCCGTAAGCCTAAGGAGAGTTGACTTTACCAATTCAAATTGGCGTTTATATCCATAAAAAATGGACCCTGGAGTAACCAATGCATCTTTTACTTTTCCTATATCTCCTTCATCCATGGAAAGATCTTTGAGCGTAATTCCCAAATCTTGTGCAGTCACTTCGGGAAATTTTGTACCTGTTTCTGTAGCAAGAACATTTTTTTCTGTCGGCGATGGAGCAAACGAAAAAATAGGACCGTCTGACTCATGAAATCCCACCGATTTTGTTGGTTTTTTGGGAATATCTTGCCCAACGACACTTGCGTCTTGATAATAAGCAACACGGGCAAGTCTTGCCACGACTGAAGGGTCGTTGCTGTTGGTAAATATAGAGAGGATAAATGGATCATTTGGTTTATATATGACTCCGCCGTCATGATACAAAGAAGCTTCAGCCCACTCTCCGGTTTTATGTGCAACCGGTGTGTCTTCTGGAATATCTGCTGGGATCATGGTATTAATTTTTTGTCGTTTGAAAATAGCAAGTATCTCGTCTGATTGAGGAATTTTTTGGACGTACAGAAGGTCAAAAAGGTTCGCATAGTCTTTAGCTGTGATGGTATTGGACTGCCTGCCAGGAACGTTCAAGTCGAGAGCGTATTGATCATCATCCAGATTAAGCTTTTCTCCTATGACCGTTTCCGTAAAACCCAACTCATGCAAGGTCGCATTAATGTTTCGTCTATCCAAAATATCTATCAGCGTGTTGTATGCGGTATTGTCACTTTGAATAACCATACATTCAATCAATTGCTTCATCGTTACTTCCACGCCTTCTCGAAGTCGCGGGCAATCATCCGTTTCCAGTTCTGTTGGCACGACGTTATCTCCGGTAATCGTGATGGTTTGATTAAAATCAATGATGCCTAACCGGCGTTGACGAAACGCCTCCAAAACGACATAGGCTTTGATGGTACTTGCCGGTATCCAAGGACGTGTCGGGGCAATACTTACTTCGGAAGCGCCAGTCAAGTCTTTAAAATATAAGCTCATGTTATCTGAAATCCCCAAGAGTGCTGCTTCTACCGTCAAATATTTTTCAAGTTTCTTTTGGGCTGTATCTTTTTGTTCTGGTGTTTGAGTTTGTAAAATGACGGGCGAGGAAGACGGTGGTGTCGTTGGCTTTGGGCTAAACGGCCAAAATGCAATCGCTACAGTAAAAATAAGAGGTAATGCTATAAATCCTTTTTGATCCATGCTATGCTTATTACATTGTATGAATATTTTTCGTCTGGCGTCAAGCCACAGACTTTTTATTATCATTATCCTTTTGTCTGTCCTGAGTCCAATTGCCATATTTGGAGCATGGCGATATAACCAAAGCAATATATATGTTGCGGAAGCAGATCAACTAGTAAAGAGTGGAAAAGCGGAAGAAGCAATTATTACCTACTTGAAAGCACACGAACTTTTCCCATTTCGAAGTGACGTCTATGAAAACCTCAAAGGAGCGCGACTCTTGGTGGAGTCCGATGCGCTTTATGGGAGTATTTACGGGATCGGTATAGAAATTCAGGAGGCACCACAAATTCCTGCAGAAATTGCCAAAGCACCATTAAAACCCGGCCAACTCCACGTCCCTCTTCTTATGTATCACCATATTCGTATCAATCCAAGGCCTGGTGATCGCGTGTGGGCTTCGCTTAATGTGACTCCGCAACAATTGGATGATCAACTGGCATACCTTATGAATCACAATTTTCATGCCATAACTCTCGATGATCTCCTTGCCGCTTTGGATGGCAAAGCAGAACTTCCATCCAATCCAGTTATTTTGACATTTGATGATGGGTACAGCACGTTTTACACGAACGCGTTCCCACTTCTGAAAAAATATAATGTCAAAGCAGTTGCTTTTATCATGACCAATGTCCAGAGTGCATCCGCATATATGTCATGGGATCAAATTGTCGAAATCGACCGATCAGGACTCGTGCAATTTGCTGCGCACACCCGTAATCACCCTGATCTCACCGTGCTTTCTTCTACTATTGTTACCTCTGAAGTAAGCGGCAGTAAAGGAGACTTGGAATCTCACTTAAAAAAACCAATTCTGTGGTTTGCGTATCCCTATGGCAGTTACAACAACAAAATTATTGATGCCGTAAAAAAAGCAGGATTTGTGGGTGCAGCATCAACTATCTACGGTACTTTGCAAAACAAAGATACCATCTATCTTATGCCCAGAGTTATGATCGACGGAAGATATTCATTAGAAAATTTTGTAAAGAGAATTTCCTACTAGACAAATGGCGCAAGGGTTGTTACTCTAAAAGAGTCATGAAAATGTTGACTGCCAAACAAGCAACAATTGCTTTACTTCTGACGATTCCTTTTTATTTTGCCTCGGCTCCTTTCGTTTTAGCTAATGCGGACAGTCTTGTTATTGCAGATGATGGAGAAGTCGTCTTGCTCATAGAAAAAGATGTCCTCGCCGCTACCACTACAGCGCCTGCAAAACCTCAATCTCCCAGTAAACCATCTTCCCCGCAACCGGCACCAGTAGTAGTGAGATCTGTATCTATAGCGCCTGCCAATAAGCCAAGTACCGTCACCGTGCAATCCACAAAAACCGAGAATAATAAAGTGACGGTTACTGTTTCTGAAAAACCGGCCACCAAACCTATAACAACTCCTATAAATAATCCATCGACTGGCAATGTCAACCCTCAACCCACTCTTAAGACAGCCGTTACGCAAACAGTTACCCCTTCAACACCGTCACCAGCGCCAAACGTGATAAGCACGCAAACGGTCGATAGAGTGATTTTACAGGGAGCAAATAACTCAACCGTAGTAAGTATTACTCCTTCTTCTCAAAATCAACTCCTCATTCAACAAGATACGGCAAAAGCTTCTACCACATTACCCATTAGTATTGACTCCACAACCCATGCTTTAAGTACACCGACATCACAGGGGGAAGTAAAACTTATTTTACCCAAAGTGGTATTAGATAGCGTTGCTAGAGAAGGCCTCATCAATAACTCGCTTATTCCCAACTCGTCTAATATATCATCACAATTGTCTCTTTCTCAAGATAAAACCGGCGATGTAATTTATTCACTAAAACAGGGAGGAAAACTATTTGGTCTTATTCCTATTTCTCCCGAAGCTATTACGGTTTCCAATAACACTGGTAAAATTTCGGCCCCTCTTTTTTCCCGTTTCTTAGCGCCTTTCTTGAGGTAATCTAAATTCAGAGATTCATAACTCTCCTGCATAAAGCTCCGGGACTAGGATTCGAACCTAGATACCAGGATCCAAAGTCCTGTGTCTTACCCTTGGACGATCCCGGAACTCCATGCGGGAACTTGTTTTGAGCGGGCGAAGGGAATCGAACCCTCTACATTCTCCTTGGCAAGGAGGCATTCTACCAGTGAATTACGCCCGCATTGGGTGCCGAGACTAGGAATTGCACCCAGATAGCGTGTTTTTCAGACACGTGCCTTGACTACCTCGGCCATCTCGGCCCTTTTCACAAAAGGTGCTTACACAGAAAATTTTGTCTTCAAAATTGTTCTGTGGACGATGAGGGACTCGAACCCCCGACATTCGCAGTGTAAATGCGACGCTCTACCAGCTGAGCTAATCGTCCCTCCTAAATGGATTATATCAAATTTTACGAGGTTTAGAGTAGTGGATCATTGACAAAACCATTGAAGGATCCAATACTGAAGAAGTATGAACCAAAAGGGATTGGCAGTACCCACATCTATAATTTTTACGCTGTTTACTGGGATAGTATTTTTATTAGGAATATTGGTAGGCAAGGAACAAATAAGACAAGGAAGGATTGTTCCTGCAAATGGAAACACAGTAAGCCTAAAATCAACTCACTGTGCCAACGAAAAACTGTACGACAACTTAGATGATGCGCTTATTGAAGTAGGAAACGTGTGCAAACTGGATCTTTCGTATCGACAGTTAAAAGATTTTCCTAAAAATGTTTTGAGGCTGTCGCATTTAGTTGAGCTCGATCTTGATGATAATCAATTAACGAGCTTACCTCCTGAAATTGGGCAATTGCATGACTTACAGGTTTTGACGATCCGGAACAATCAGCTTGCGTTGCTACCGCCAGAGTTAGGCAATTTAGTCAATTTGCAAGTCCTTTCAATCCGGAACAACAAAATCTCAGAGATTCCAAAAGAAATCAGGAATTTAAAGCAATTAAAAGTACTTGGTATGCGAGATAACCAGCTCGTTTTTATACCTACTGAGGTTGGTCAGCTTATAAACCTCACAGATTTATACCTTGGCAATAACCATCTGAAAGTTTTGCCTGTAGAAATATCCAATCTTCATAGTTTATCTGTTCTCAGTCTTGCAGATAATGAACTCTCAGATCTTCCTAATGATTTTCATGTACTCACGTCTTTGACCATTCTCAATGTACGGCACAATCGATTTTCCGTATTCCCGCCCGAAATCCCCTTCATGATCAATTTGAAAGATTTATCGTTGTCAGACAATCCTATTAGTCAATATCCACCAGAAATTGTTCAGTTGCAAAAACTACAAAGCCTGTATCTTACCCATACAAATATTGCTTCCGTCGACATTGAACAAATCAAACGGCTCCTGCCAAATACCTTGGTATCGACCACTGATTTGGAATAAACTGGATCTATGGTTCGAAATATTGTATTTTTTATCCTTCTCACCATCTTTGGAGCTCTCTTGATGCTTGTGACCAACTCCAATACGCAGCCAATCATTTTCGGCGAAAAACCACTAACAAACGCACTCGCACCAGTATCTTCACTCCTCAATAATGGAAGTATACAGACTATACCAAACATTTCTGGAAATGAAATTGAACGGCTAGGCTTGCAAAAAAATTTAGAAGAGGAAATTATTTCCCTGGGAGCAACTGATCATGTAAGCCTGTATTACAAAAATATTACTGACGGGTATGAAGTAAAAATTAACGCCGAAAGGTCTTGGATCCCCGCAAGCATGGTGAAAGCATTTGTGGTAATTGAAGCATTTCGACAAAAACGCTTACGAATCATTAATTTTGACAGTCGAGTAACTGTAAAAGAAGAAAACGTAGCGCCGACGGAATTGGAACTCACCGATTATCAACCGCTTCGCGCTGGGGTAAAGGCAACCATTCGAGAACTCATTGAGGCGATGATTGATCAAAGTGATAACACAGCATATAACACGCTAATGGATGTTTTAGATCGGAGGAATATTACATCAACGCTCCGAAGACTAGGCTTAAACAACACGGTGGTTGGGGAAAAATTGAGTCTTTCTGATGAACAATATGCGTTGGACACCCTCGTACCGGGGCGCCAGCCAAATAAAACGACAGCCGAGGATGTTGCTCATTTGTTTGCTCTCTTAGAAAAAGGGAAAATAGAAAATTCCGATGAAATACTATCTATTTTTAAAAATCAAAAATTAAAAACCATGATCCCTGCACTGTTACCAGCGAATGTGGATATAGCGCATAAAACGGGACGCTGGGCACCATATTATCATGACGGCGGGATTGTCTACAAAATCGGTGAGCCGTTTATCCTCGTGGTATTTACTGACCACAACGACCCAAACATCATTGCCAGACTTGCAAAAATTTCTTATTACAAAACACGGGATGTATTAGGAATATATACCAGCAGTGTACCTGAAATGGTCTTAGAAATATTTCATAAAGCGGTCAGCATGTTTGAGCATATTGGGAAGAATAAACGATAAAATTTTCTTGTGCGGAAGACAACTTTTATTTTGAACCATTTCTCTCGTTATCTTCCGAATACCTCGTTCATTTTACCAGGCTTATGGAGGCGTATCAAGCCGAGGAGGAGGCAAAATGAGCCTAGCTACAGCCTTCTTTTCATCTGGACTGCATGACGAGACTACGTTTTATGGCCAATTTAGGCACGATTTACTTCGCACTACGCGCGAAGTCGTTATTGAAAGTCCTTTCATAGCTACAGAGAGAGCAAACAAACTCTACCCCATATTCCAAACCCTCATCGCTCGTGGCGTTCAGGTCTATGTAGTCACTCGTGACCCGAGGGAACATAGTGAGACAATGGAAGTGCAGTCTGAGGCGGAAATACAGCGTTTTGAGGCGTTAGGAGTACAAGTACTCCTCTGTACTGGCAACCATCACCGAAAACTAGCGATCTTAGACCGACAGGTGCTTTGGGAAGGCAGTTTGAATATCCTGTCTCAGTGCAGGAGTCGAGAGATTATGCGCCGAATTGAGAGCAAGGAAGTAGCTACCGAGATGTTCGACTTCCTCAAGTTAGGGAATTTCCTCTAGAGCGTTTTTGGATTATAATCAGGCCATGCAAAATGGTGGAACTGACGATTTAGCGAATGTGGTAGATGCTCTGCCTTGGGATGAACTTGATGCTTTTTCTAAGGGTAAATATGAGAGCGTTTCAGAGGAAACCTACAAATTTGTGCTTAATGAGGCAAATAGAGACATGTTAGTGAAGGCAGCCTTCAAGAGTTTGCAAAAGACTGAGCCAGAGAGTGCGTCAGAATACAGGGCAGAACAACTAGCAGATATGATGATTAGATTTGCCAAAATGGCTTTGGAGAATAAGCAGGCTACGAAATAGTTATCTTCAGTTTAAGAACACGGGCAATACTCTTTAGTTTCTCGTAAGAGGGATTCATTTCACCTCGCTCGATCATTGCAAAGTAATTTACGGTCATACCGGCTTTTTCTGCAACTTCAACTTGCGTGAGGTTCATTTTTCTTCGAGCTTCTCTAACTTGTTTACTGAAAGCAGCCATGTTCTGACTATTCATATATTTATATTATAACATTTTGATATCCTTCATAAGGTTATCACATTTTTTTCTGGTGAATCAGCCTCTACTCTGCTAAGATACAGAGTAAATATATGCTATTTGACAACCCAAATCTGTTATCAAATGAAGAGATGCGAGAGGAGCTTACTAAGCTCGGGTACTCTGCCGATATTATTGACTCCATCATTGAACAATTTTGGTTTCATGATTGGGGCGACAGTTTCATCTCCGACATTAATCATTTTGAGGTCTTAAAAGAATTTTTAAAAGAAAAAAATCCTGGTACTTTTTCTCGTTTCGATTTTTATTATTATTTCTTTGAGAAAACCCTCCCAGATTACAGAAAATTAAGAATATCATTCCAACAATTAGGGCTCTATTTTGAGCAAGTACAAAAGAATCAAATTCCATTGACTGAATTTGTTGATTTATTGGAAAAAATTAAAGCTCCCGCGCCGTTAAATACAAAATATCTAGAAGATCAAAAGCTTATAACTATTTCTAACCAAGATGGCACGGAAGTAGCTAGTTGGGCGCACCATACATTAACGGAATTTTTGGCAGCAGACCATTTTTTAAGCCAAAAAAATCCAATTGATGAAATAAAGAAGTTAGTTATTGATTCTAGAACAGGAAGCGACTTGTTGAAGTCTTCGTGGATTGGGGCACTCCGTTTTTTAATTGAACAAAATTCTGAATATTTTGGTACTTGGATAGTGGAGTTTCTTACTAATAATCCAGATTCACTTGTCGATCATATAGTAGAGGTGGTCGTTTTTGCGACATCTTCTTCAATCAAAGCAGCATCTAAAAAATCTTTATTTGACTTAATTTTTGATCGCTATCAAGAAAAGAAATTTTGGATTCCCGTCTGGGCGTATCACAATCTATATAAGTTTGTAGATGAGGCGTCATATAAAAGCCTCAAAGCTAATGCTGACGACAAGGAATATGTCCACAAAGGGAATATTGCGGCAGTAATAGATGGGATGTTTCAACATAATCATCCTTTGCTTTCCGAGGAAGAAAAAGGTTTTTGGAGAGATAAACTTATTTCCTATGCAAAGGAAGAGAACGAAAATGAAGTTTTAAATCGACACGCACTTGCTGCCCTTGAAAATTTTAAAGGAGAAGCTGACATTATTCCTCAAGTAGAGAAAAATTATAAGAGCCGTGACTCACTCGTCCGTGATGCATTTATTAGTACTTGTAGGGCAATTGACGCAAACTCTCCCGATTCTATAGATTTTTTTATTAAAGCTATCGCTGACGATGTTTCACAAATTTATGGTCGAAACGCTCTATATTCCATTGATGCTAAGGAAGGTATTACAGCCTTTCTTCAAAAAATAATCGATAACCCAAAATTTATTCATGAATTTTTAGATAACGAGTCGATATTTAATAGCAAAGATAAAAAAGCGGACAGTGTACTTATTGATAATATCCGTAAAAATAAGAATCCTGAAATTATAGACTTGCTGAAAAAATTGGTGATTAACTCCTACACAGGTGATAGAAATTATGATGCTGGAAAGTCATATTTTTTGCAGCAAATCGGCTTAATAATTCAATCTGATGACCTAGGTTATTTGGATGAGTTAGTAAAAACTATTGCATCACTCCCTAAAGAAAAGCAACAAATACTTTTCATCAACGATATTGAACGCATTCTCTCCGCACTACTAAAGCCTGAAGAATTAGAGGAGATGCAAAAAGTATTTAACAATACGCTACATCATCATGCAGGCTATGCTCTTGCCGAGGCAGTTCGCCTTGCACCAAGCTCGGGAAATCCCAATGGTGAGGCTGTCTTACAAAAAGGAATAGAACTTGGGATTACTACTGACCCTAAGAAGCTACCAAAATATGAAGACTACCAAAAAGAAAAAGATGAAAAAATTTATAAGCAATTTCAAGATTACTTAAATCCCAAGAAAAAAGGAACATATTTTCCTCAAGTATTTCGCCACTATGTTGAAAATAGAAGTCTCATTGAGCTTAGGTGGAACAAAACAGATAAAGAAAGGCTTCTCGATTTAGCAGTGGGTAGTATTTTAGAGAAAGTTGATCCACTCAACTTCGAGGTGCACTACAAAAACACAAAAAACAAATCTGGAGAATATACTATCACGTCGATTACATCTTATTTTACGCCAGTTTTAGAAGTCATCAATATTATCAACCCGCAGATATTGCAAGAACCTGAGAATCGTAAAAAAGTAGTTAATTACATTCCCTTCTCATACTCGAGTGATTACAAGGTTGTTAGAGAAATTCTTGGAGAAATCAAAGATGAGGAACTATCTTCGGTCAATAAGTTGATGCTAGATAAGAAAAATGATGTTAGATATTTAATTCCCCAGACTTATATATATTTTGCACGAACTAATGCTAATTTAGTTTCACCTAAAGAAGTCTTACTCTCCCTTATCTCTGACCCATTAATTAGTGAATCAGATCATGAATACGCTTTAGATAATTTAGAGAGATTTATTACATCAACTGACACAAATATAGAAAAAATATTGGAAAAATTATGGGCACCTGAAAAACGTACTCGCATTTCTGATATTGCAAATGGACTTTTAATTACTGTCTTTAAAAATGAGAAAGCAATTGCATGGCGATTTAATGCGCTCAAAACTTCTGCAACACCTTTTCGAAGACAAGAGGGAGGGCATTCTGTTGGTAATTTTGAAATTGAATTGGATACCAAGACATTTGCAAAGCCTCTTATAAACCTAAAGGATGAAAAATATCTAGATCGATTTATCGACTTACTTGATTTTACGCTTACGATTGTTGATAAGCCCGATCACAACGAATATCTAAACTATTTGTGGAGTATTGTTATTGCGTTTGTTGCCCGCGATGAATATCTGTTGTCAGTAGACGCTCTCATAACCATAAAAACATGGGCAGAACAACATCTTGAGCAGCCTAAAGTGAATTGGTTATTAAAGCGAATTGCTGAGCTTATAGTTCAATATAACTTAGTCGTAAAAGTTGTTGAAGGTAAAAATGCCTTAGCATTTATTGAAGGAAAAGAAATCAAATGGACATATTCACTTTTAAGAGCAGCCATGGAAGAAGCGGGATCTGAGCAAGATATTGATATATTTATAAGTCATGCCTCAGCAGGATCAGATGCAGCAGTAGGAGAAAATAGTTTTGTTAAAAAGCTTAACAAAAAATTACAAGATAAAGGATATAAAACTTTCCTTGATGAAGAATATCCCACTCCCTCGATCAAAGATAAAATTAATATAAATCTACCAAAGTCCAAATTTATGATAGTAGTTGGCTCTATGAGGTATAGAAAAAGAATTTGTGGAAGCGGAGCATTCGACATTAAAAAAGAACTCTATCACTTTTCAGAGCGTGAAGAGAAGACCGGTTTACCATTTATCTTTCTTTCCACTTATAAGATAAGTAGAGATGATTGGAAGATCGTAGGTGTACCAGAACTTCAGGGCAATCGAATACAAGAAGGGGCCGCACATGATGCAGACGGCGAAGTCGATAAGGTGGTAAGCGCTTTATTGAAATGGGTGTCAGAGAATGATCCGGAAACAATTAAAGAATCAGGAAAGTAACTTATTGTTGTAACGAGAACGACTTTTGCATTAACGCTTGAAACTGTGTTTTCATCAAATTTAATTGAACATTCATTTTTTGTTTGAGTTTCATTTTGGAGTTGTAAATTTTTACAAACTCTTCTTGTTTCTTCAGTTCTGGAACAGGGATTTTTACCTTAACCAACTCCTTAGAACGAATACCCTTAACAGTACTTCCTGTTGATCTACTAAAAATATCATCTTTGACTGCAGTCGAATTCAAAGCAAAAAGTAAAAACTCAGACTTAAGCATGGCTTTCGGTTGAATTATAATTATTCTTTGCGCAAAAGCTAATTTATCAAATTTAGGTAGAATCGCTGTGTTTCCAAGAGGGGCCTCTGTTGTAAACAAAATATCTCCAGCCTTTGGGAAACCTCTTCTCATCCAAGACAAGTAATCCTCTGTCGCAATAAATTCTTCAGGATTAAAATCTAGATATCCTTCTTTAACATTTTTCGCAGTTATTAGATTAATTCCTGATGATGTTTTTGTTGGAGTTTTTCCACGATAATCAATAAAATTGGACACTTCTTTTAGAGTTAACCAATCAGTTTTTTCTTTGCTAAACATTTTCAAAAAACTAGATTTTAGATAGTCATCGAGAAGTACTAGTGTTTTCTCTCTCTTTTGATAAAGCAATTGTGCTTTGTAAAGGATTTCTGCTATGTTCTTTTGAATGCCTACGCTTGGTATGGGAACATTTATTGAGTAGACATCATTTCTATTTAAACCTGGTTTTACTCCCTTTGCCAGTTTAGGTAAATTTAAGTGATTAAGCAGAAAATACAAATAATCAATGTTAAAAAATTCATTTTCCAATATGTAGTAGGTAACATCGGCTGGCCAAAATTTCCCTGAGACCCTGTTTACTTGCCCTGCTGATCCTTTTCTACCTACAATAATTGCATCTCCATCAATTAAATATTTATTTGTTTTACCCAAAATTCCATTTGCGCCATATATATAATTTTTACCATTAGAGTCTCTATCAACTTGGGAAATGGGCTTACCGTACCTTAGTTCTAAAATCTCTTTTAAAGGTCTTATTGCGACATTGTTCATATGGTAGGTTGCTTAATCATTTCAGCCAAGTTATTCAGATCAAGGGTAATGTCTTCTTCCATAGATTTAATTTGATCTAAAATTATTTGTGGATCATCATAAACAACCTCTTCATGCACTCTTACCTTGTATCTATTAATACTGAGATCAAAATTATTACTTTCAAGCTCCTTTTTATCTACGTAGAAAAAACTATTTGCCCTATCGTTGTCTACCTGGTCTTTTCTACGCTTCCATTTATCAACGATGTCAGGGATGTCAGTATCATTTATTTTAGATCGCTTGTCGTCTAGGCTATAGCCATCTGCCTGCATATCGTAAAACCATACTTTCTCTGTCTCGCCGCCTTTGACAAAGATGAGAATTGCAGTGCTAACACCTGCGTATGGCTTAAATACACCACTCGGCAAGGAAATCACACCTTGGAGCTCACAGTTGTTTATTAGCATTTTTCTTGCGAGTTTGTGAGCATTGCTGGAACCAAATAGGACCCCATCAGGAACAATTACCCCTGCTCTTCCACCAATCTTGAGAGATTTAATAATTCTGTCCATAAAGAGAAGCTCTGTTTTAGTTGTAGGAAGTGAGAGAGATTCGTTTATGTCGCCTTTATCAATACTTCCTTTAAATGGTGGATTAGCCATAATTACATCAAAATAATTATCTTGATCATATTTCTTGGATAGAGTGTCCTTTTGCTCAATGTTTGGAACTGAAATACCGTGCATCATCAGGTTCATAAGACCAATGCGCACCATACTCTCGTCCATGTCGTAGCCATAGAAGGTCTTTTGTTTGAGTTGAGCCCATTGACGCTCATCCGTAAGCTTGTCGCCCACAAGACCCCGTGTGAGGCCATTCTCGTCAGTTTTCTGGTGTTCCTTGCTCGTATACTGGGTGAGAATATGCTGATAGGCTCCTAGTAAGAATCCACCTGTTCCACAAGCCGGATCACAAATTGTATCGCCAAGCTTTGGATCAACTAGCTCACAGATTAATTGAATAATGTGCCTTGGGGTGCGAAACTGACCTAATTTGCCCGCACTGGTTATCTCTGCTAATAAATGCTCATACACATCTCCCTGAGTATCCTGAAAACCTTGCCCTTTAGATTCTTGGCTAGAAATCTCTTCAAAAATTTCATCAATGATATTAACCGCCTCAACTACGAGTGAGGGTTTCGAGATAATAAACACTGCATTTTGCATGTGTTTAGAGTAAGCACTGTTTTCTGAGTTCAAGGTTTTAAGGAAAGGAAAGACTTTGTTTTGGATGTGGGTAAGCATCTCTCCGCCCTCCATGTGTCGAAAGTGACTCCATCTGAGATTTTCATTTTCTCCTGCAAAAATAGATTTGTATGCTTCACCTGTAAACTCTGAATCTTGTTTCTTTTTTAGATCCATTTGATCTAAGCGCTTCATAAAGAGAAGGTAGGAAATCTGCTCGATGGCTGTAAGAGGGTTTGAGATTCCACCACTCCAAAATTTATCCCAAAGTCGATCAATTGATGATTTTATTGTTGTATTAAGCATATTGGAAAATTTGATCGGTAAACTTAAGTATTTCTAACTGCATATGTTTATCAAAAAGGCCTAAGAATCCATTTTCGTGTATCTTAGTGAATGGCTCCTGAACAAGATCTTTTTTGGTTAGAGCACCATTTTCGATAATAAAAGTCTGCAATGTGTGTAAAAACTGGATTTGCTTTGCTGTAAAGGTATTGTGCTCTGCAATAAACTCAGCAAATGCTTCAGATACCTTCTCAGGGAAGGTAACAAGCCCACCAATACCCATAATGTACTTGATAAGATCTAAGAATCTAACTTTTCGAGCGTCATATGCCTTCTGAAGATTTTCTTCAGTTGGATATGGATCATATTCAGCAAGAATTTGAGCTAGCTCTTCAATTTCTTCACTAGTGATACTGTCTCCATTTTTAATCTTTCTGAGCGTTTCATTGTCTTCTTCTAACTTCTTAACTAAAGCTTCTACTTTTTCTCTATATTTTTGAATAGTCACACGTTCATTCGCTGGGCCGAATTTGATGTACATCTTCTCAGATGTAATATCTCGTAAGTTGAAAGAATCTTGTGTTGGTTTTATTCCTTCCTCACGATACTTCATAAGAGGAGCAATTTTGTCTATCAAGACATTCAATTCTTCTTCTTGAGCGGAAGCTAGATAGTTACCATGTAGTACAGCCTCAATTAAGTCCTTTTCTTTAGCAACGACATTAACCGTAAGGGGAAGATCTGAAACCATCTCAATAATTACTTCTTCTAAGGCTGCGACTTTCTTTTCCTGTTTGTCACTTGGGTCTAGTTTGGCAATGGAGTATTGAAGAACTTTAATTTCAAAACTCATGGCTTTGTAATCCTCACCGGTGCGAGTTCGCATGAGGGGTGCTATATCCTTTTGAAGAAAGAGCCTCTTCTCTTCAGTAAGCTTCGTCCAGAAATGATCATCGAGACCATCTAATGTGCTTTTTGCATCAAGAATAACCACATTATTTTCTGGCAACTTAGCTACATCTTCTTTTAACTTTTGAATCGTTGCTTGTACCAAGGTGTCATCAGAGAGACCTTGAGCCACTGAAAGCTTTTCCAGCTTAGTTTCAAATAATCTGACTGGTACAGGTTTGGTAGGTCTATCAATTTTTCCTGTTGGGTTCATTTGGAAATACTTAAAATTTTCCCAGCAATCCATGATTAAAAACTTATCTTTCTCTTTACACCATGGTTTTAATTTTTTAGGTTCAAGAAGTCTAGTTCCACGACCAATCATTTGCCAGAATTTGGTGTAAGAGAAGACAGGCTTAGCAAAAACAAGGTTTACTAGCTCCCTGACATCAATACCGGTATCTAGCATATCTACGCTAATGGCAACTCTTGGGAAGTCGTTGTTTACAAATTGATCAAGTAGGCCACCTTTGCCATATACACGAGCGTCATCAGACACAATAACCTTAGCAAAATTTCCTTTATGTTCTGGATATAAATCATCAAAGACTTCCTGAAGGCGCCTTGCATGCTTCATTGTCATAGCAAAGAAGATGCTTTTACCAGGTAGTGTGCCACTTGGGTCTTTAATAGATTCCTCCATGAATTCTTGAACGATGAGCGCGTTAGTTCCTCTGTTTGTTACTTTTTTCTCAAGATCAGTTCCTTCGTAATTAATTTCTTCTGGCTCTTTACCGTCGGCTAAAAGCTTTTGTTGTTCGGGAAGCGAGATGTTGTGTTTACGAATTCCTTCTTTCTGGAATTTCGTTCTGATTTTTAATACTTCAAAATCACTAAGATACGGAGGTTTATTGTTGATAGCCTCTTCATAAGAATATGCGTAAGTGGGCATGCCATCATCACAGTTAAACAATCCGAAGGTGTTGTGCTCAACTGCATCTTTAGGAGTAGCAGTTAGGCCGAGTTGTACCGCATCAAAATAGTCAAAGATATTTTTATAAACATTGTAAATAGACCTATGACTTTCATCCGCCACGATCATGTCAAAGAAGTGAGGGCTTAGTGGGCAGTCCTTATTTTCAATGATATTAAGCATTGTGGGATAGGTAGCTGCATAAATACGTCTGTCGGTTGCGATCTCAGTTTCGCCTGTCTTTGGCCATACAGGAGCGTTAGGGAGATATTCTTTAAAAGCATCGAGCGCTTGGTTTCTTAAGGCAATGCGGTCTACCAGAAATAACACTCTTTGCACACGGTTAGTTCTCATGAGTACATCAATCATGGAGACACAGGTTCTTGTTTTGCCTGTACCAGTTGCCATAACGAGTAGTGCTTTTCGTTTGCCCTTATCCATGTTTTCAAAGACAGAACGGATAGCCTCGATCTGATATGGACGATTGGATATATCTCTATTGATTAGTTCCTGAGAAATTGGCTTTTCATTTTTTCTTAAGAAAAGAAGTCGTTCAAGATCTTTTCGTGTCGGGAATCCATACACTTTTCTTGGTGGAAATTTTTCTGTATCCCAGAAGTAAATATCATTTCCGTTCGTATAAAAGACAAACGGCATATCTTTGCCTGAATTCTTCTGAATGTTTACAGCATACTGTCTTGCTTGCTCCTGACCAATACGGGCATCTCTTGAAGTCTTTTTTGCCTCTACTACAGCTAGAGGATATCCATCCTCGCCCAATAACACATAGTCAGCATATTGAAAGCCTTGATGCTCATGGAGTGGTTCCTCAATTCCCTCGGGTAAACCAACCCAAATATCGAGCTCAGAAGTAACTTGTGACGGATTATTTACATCCCATCCAGCTTTTAATAAGCGCAGATCAATAATATCTTTTCTTGTTTTTGCTTCATTCTGATACATAAAGTTTAAATTTATCCTAAATATCTCACCTACTCATTATAAGCCAAATCGCCTCAAAATATTACTGTTTAGTTTAGTCCGTGCCCAAGAACACTCTAGGATTAACTGGTATCCCGTACAGCCTAGTTTCAAAGTGTAGATGTGGTCCTGTTGCCCAGCCAGTCTGTCCTTCTTTTCCGATAGTATCGGTAATGGTGACTTTTTGGCCGTTGTAGACGTAAATTTTGTCTAAGTGAGCGTAGAGGGTAGTGATGTTGTCGCCGTGGTCGATAATGATGTGCTTTCCATATCCCCAAAATATTTCACCGGCATAGATTACTTTGCCGTCCATCGCGGGGTTAATCAGGTCACCAATTTGACCTACAGGGTTCGCAATATCAATTCCGGTATGAAGTACTTGATAGGCGCTTGATTGTCCAAATTCGAGGGTGATAACTCCATGAACTGGCCAAACTACCTGAGGTTTTACTTCTTTAATGACTTCTCCTGAGGTGGGATCTTTGAGTTCAATAGTTTGGGTGACTGGGTTACTCTCAACCAATTTGTCAGAGATGATGTTTATGCCAACTCTGGTAAGGAGGATAACGCCAATAACTGGAACCATCAGGATCGTGAGGAATGCGAGCACGACAAACTTGAGTTCTTTTCTAAATGACCATAAGGTCAAGATCAGTTTGGGATTCATGTCAGAGGTAAATCTCCCGAGGATCGGTCGTGAGAAGCGGATGTTCTTCTTCGGATGCTACTACTTTGACCGCGACGTGATTTTGATCTGCGATTAAGAGCGCTTCACCACGATCGCACGTGAGTAAATAATGTTGTTCAAAGGCAGAAAGATGAAACTCTTCAGCCACTTTTTTGATAGTGGTTGTGTCTTGGCGCATGAGTACACGAAGCGACGATTGACTCGCAATGGCTTTGCCATATTCTTGCGAGAGGAAGTCATTAGCCTGTTGAGTAATGATCGTGACACCCAGATAGTATTTTCTAGCACGACGTACCAAGCCTGATATAAATCGAGCGCTCTCTGGTTCTTGCAGAAGCATCCATCCTTCATCAATGACGAGCATCCGCTTTTGTGGGTTTTGTTTGACTTCACTGTGGACGAAGTTGGCGACTACCATCATCATGATCTGACGAAGTGATTCGTTGAGGTCTTTAATGTCAAAGACAACGAGACGATTATTCATCTCAATATTAGTCTGGGAATCAAACACACCGCCAAGTGATCCTTTCACAAATCGCTCAAGACGATTACAGAGATCTTTGTGTTTCATGGCTTTCAGTTCTTTGTAGAAGTCTTTGAGGACTGGATAGACAATCTTGGCTGGCTTCTTTCCATTCTTCCTCTTACTCAAGCCTGCATTTTTGTAGGTTTGCAGAAGCGCTTTATCGACCGTTGCTCTCTCTTCCGAGGTCAGACTGCCAACCATGAGGGAAATGAGCTCTGTGAGGTCTTGTATGTGCTCAGCGAGGCTATTCTCACCAGTCACGGAGCTTTGGGAGTAATCAAATGGATTGATCTTTTCTTTGGAGGTGCTCGATAACTTGATGTAGGTGCCGTTCACGCTTTTAGCCAGTTGTTTGTACTCTCGCTCTGGGTCAATGACGATGACTTTCGTACCCTGCATCAGGTGGCGGAGGATCTCGACCTTGGCGGTAAAACTCTTTCCTGAACCAGATTGAGCAAAAATAATTGAGTTGGCATTGTTTAAACTAAAGCGGTCAATAATAACGAGTGAGTTATTCGATTTGTTGATGCCATAGAGGATTCCTGATTCTTGGACGAGTTCAGATGAAACAAAGGGAAAAGTTAAGGCCGCGCTTGAGCTATCTAGGTTTCTCTTTTGTGCCAGTTTGTTTTCAGCTCTGGGAAGAATAGATTGTAGGGCATCAATTTGTTGGAACGTGGCAGGCTTGATATAGAACAAACGCGTCTGCATGACCGTTTCTAACAATTTCGTGACTTTATCGAGTTCGCTGAGGCTGTCGGCAGTTACTGTCATGTAGATGGAAACTTGAAAGAGCTTTTCCATCCCGCGCTGGATTTTATCTTTAAGTTCCATAGCGGACTCAAGTGGATCAGTAATCTCACTCCCAATGACCCGCCCTTCCTTGAGCATGGTGCGTTTGGTTGACTCAAGCTCGGTAATCTTGCGGTTAAGTTTGGGCAGGGCAATGAGCGGATCAATCTGTTCGATGTGATAGTTGATATCAATATTGTGGTTGAAGTTAATCAACATCGAGAGCCAGCCTGTTGAGGCAACATACGGATAGCCTGAAACAAAGAGCGTTCTGACGTAGGTATCGTTTATCTGCAAATAGCTTGATTCTTCTTTGAGTCCAGCATAGGAGAGTAGATCGAGCTGATCTTGCTCGCCAAAAGTAATATTGACGGCCTGGTGAGCAAGACGCTTCCTTTTTTGGCGTCTCTCCCAATCTCTCACCATCTTTGGTTTTTTAATCTTTAGGTTAAACATAGTTATGAGTAAATAAAGCTGATAATGCTTCCTTAGAAATTGCCTGTGTTTTAACTGACTCAGGATTGTAGAAGGTGTAGAACAAATTAATGACCTCAAGACTTGATAACATCTTGGCTTTCATCTGCATACGCTCGAGTCCTTTAATGACAATGTCTCGATTCAGATTAAGATGCTCTTTAATTACCTTCCAATCCTCATGTTTATCTGGGTGATGGTATGGCAGAACAATATAAAATCTACGGGAGAGAATACTATTGCCAGAGACGAGTTTTTTCACAAAAGCGCTATAGCTTTCAATTTGTTTTTTGTAGACCGCTTCTTTTTCTTTATCTTTAGATCTGGCAACGTCTTCGGCGTATTTGTCGATATCGATCTCTCGCACTCTGACTAAGATTTGGATCTGGCAAGGCAAAGCGTTTAAGAAGTTTTGGAAACTATCAATCATCACATCCTGCTCCTCTTCGCTTTTGAGCTCAAAGTTAACGGATGAGGTTTCTAAGATCATGCGATATTCTTGGTTTGGTAACACCAAAATATTATCAATCACTTTTTTAATCTGGATTTGTTGACGCGATGATTGTGTTTTCATAGTTAGGCTTTCCCTCCAAAACGAAACGACACGGCCAGTTTTTTCGAGTTCATGGCTTGTTCAAGCTTGATAAGCTCTTTGATAGATAACTCACTTTGTTTCTTGAGATTTTGCAGTGGTGCTTTTTTATGAGCTTTGACTGTTTCTACAAATGGCAAATCAACAATTCGCTCAGTCGTGTCATTTTTAGTGAATAGATAATACTTAGGGCGCAGTCGGTAACTCAGAAGAATACCTAACCATTCAGCCACAATCTTTTCTTTAACCCGCATGGCAAGGATGAGACATATTACCGTTACAAAGAGCACTAAGCCTATTTTGTAGGGTGCAAGCTTCATAACTGGTGCAAACAACATGTAGACGAGTGTTCCCCATAACACGGGGGTCATGAGCATGAGGATTTGCGTGAAGTTCAAAGATCCGGCGATCTTGTCTTCCACGGTCGTAATTTGTGCTGGAATGATAGTAGTTCTCATAGGTTTACCGTCCTTCTGGGCGTCTTAATCGCTCCTGCGGCTGATTTTTGAGCTGAGCCTGCACTCATGACGTTAATAATCTGGCCTCCCATGCTCTTCACTGTGCCCACACTGCGGGAGAATAAAATAAGTTGCATCATAAACGAGGGAATTTTAAGGAGTGTCAGGAATAATCCAATGGCAACCGCAATTGAAATAAGCGAGTTGGTGCTTTGTTCAGGCAGAGCTAAGAATGATCCCGCCAGTTGGATGGTGACGACGTGCACAAAGATCATGAAGACGGACACAAGATATCCTTTGATGGCCATTTCTGCAAAGTCAGCCGTCTTAGGCAGTGTCCACAAGAGAAAAATAAATGGGGCAAGAACTGCACCAAGGGCAATGATGATTAAGCGACTGATATACATCAGGAGAAGTACGATTGCCACGATGAGGAACAACATGAGGAAGATTAAGGTAATGAGTGGCGCGGTACCATTGGCGATATTTTGGATCGTTATAGCGTTCGTCACCCAAGCGTGATTGAGTCCACCTGTCGCATTGATAATGCCAGTAACCAGTGCGTTACAGGTTTTAATGGCGTAATCGGCTAAAAACAGTGAGACGTTAGAAGCCAGAAACGCTAAACCTATTCTGGGCAGGAGATGTTTAAACTCTATCTCCTCAAAGCCAAAGGTTGAAGCGCTCATGAACTGAAGGCCAAGCAGTGCCACAACTAAAACAAAAAGCGTGTCAGTAATACCAAGCATAATGAGCCAGAACTTAACGATAGTAGAGTTTGTCAGGAGTTGTGGGGTAGTCGTCAGGAGCGTCATGATGCCGTCTACGACAGGCTTGGTGGAGCTCTCCACAATGTTCTGAATAAAGCCGTTGACGGCATCAATAAGGACTTGGGTTAATCCTTCATTGGGGGGAACACTTTCAATCTGGGTTAAAGGAAGATTGGTTATTGTACTCGGATCACCATTGCCGACGAGTGCACCCTGCATGAGTGAGACTATTCCATTTGCCGCGAGTACCAGCACTAAGCCAAGGAGTGCATTACGAATCGTTTTCTTGGCTTCCTCTAAAGCTTCTGGTCTACCTGTGGAAGTTATATAGAGATATCCACCACGAAGTAAAAAGAAAACAGCAGCGCCCGAGGCAATGATGGTGATAACAGCTAATGTGTCGGCGGTATATGAACTAATTTCTGGAACTGAAGAAGCAGCAAAGACTGTACTAGGCAGGAAGAGTGAAGTTAGTATGAAACTCCCTAAGAGTAACAGTTTTTGCATAGTTTTGGTTGTGCATAATAGTTAATTACTGCGTGGCACCAAATGCACCGGTGGCCAAGTCAGATACGATATTGGTCAGGACAAAAGAGCCCAGTACGACTGCTAGTCCAATTGCAGAGTACAAAATAGTTTTCTTGGAACGATCAAGCATTTCTGGATTACCAGAGCTCGTGATATAGCCGAATCCTCCCCAGACAAAGAAACCTGCGGAAACGAGTCCGGCAACAGTGACAAGAATTTGGATAATGCTTTTGATAAAGGTCTGGATCTTTGTGACGTCAGCAGACTGTGCATACACAGGCGACGCGAACATGAGAGCTGTAATTGCGAGTGAAGATAAAACGATTAATTTTTTATTCATAACCTACCTCCTTAAATAAACAAATAATTGTTAAATGGTGGCAGGCCCGGGTACAAAAAAGCCCCTATCGGAGGGGCAGCTCTTTCTAACTTGAGGGAAATATATTACAAACCAGAGGGAAAGTCAAGAAGTTAGATTGTTTGGACAACCTAAAGCTTTGCTATTGATATTTTTCTGTTACGAATTTTGATAAGGCAACTCTAGCGTCTTTTATAATCATTTCGTAATGAAATGGTAGTAGGCTATCAAATTCAAATTTCAATAATTTTTTGCAGCTATCAAACCGTAATTGTAAATCACCATTCGCGTCTGGATCTTTCATGAAGTTTCTAATACTACCATCTGGATTTCCTGAAAACGTGTCACCGGTAAATAGAGTCATTGTAGGCTTGTGCAGAATACAAACGCTTCCTGGAGTATGTCCAGGGGTATGAATTATTTCTAGACCATCTATAAGTTTGGGCGGTTGATCAAACAATACATCAGGCTTTATCTTTAACCATTCGTTATCTTTGTCTGCTCTATGTAGATATATTTTTAAATCAATCCTCTGTTGCCATGTTTTTCCGTCATCGATTCCACAGGGGCCATGACTGAGAATCGCTGAGAGTGGTTTTTTGAATGAAAGAAGATGATCTTCAATTTCTTTAGAGTATATAGGAAGGTCGATGAGAACTAATTGATCTACACCATCAATGAGATACGTTCCAACCAACTCATCGTAAAAGTATTGCTTTTCAAATCTTGAAATGTTGGATTTAATCTTCTTGATTAATTGCATTAGATTTAAGAACTATAGTAAATTTTACTAACTCATTTACTAGTCGCACGGCACGCTCTTTGATATTTTCGCTTGCTAACACATATCCATCCACTGTTTCGGTAAAATCTGTATCGGCTGTCCCAATTTGCGATTGCAGGACATACCCATATAATGCACGAACAACTAAGCGTAGATGTTCACAAGGATGAGCAGCATTGCGGACAGAGCTAGAATTGCTCACCAGTGCCACTGGCTTGTTGAGGAAAGCATTGTAGTGCAACTGGTCAAGAGCATTTTTCAAGACTCCTGAAAATGAACCTTGATAGAGTGGTGATCCAAGAACAAATCCATCAGACTCGATTACCTCTTGAACAAATTGCTGAACATTTTTATCTGGGTTTTTACTCGGATCTTTGTGGAATTCTGGAATAGCAATTGATAGGGGTCTAATCGCTAGGTCCCAAAGCATTGTGTCTACACCCTCTTTTTTCAAAAGTTGTTCGATGTATTGAAGAAATGTTCGTGTGTGAGACTTTTTAGCGATACTTCCACTAATTAATAAGATTTTCATAGCTCTAATTATACTATATCTTGAGCTCTATTATGTTAAAATGCGAATATGAATCAATCTTTATTTAGCCAAATTGGTTATATATGCTTATATGTTTCTGATCTTGATACCTCCATTAAATTTTATAGGGATATTTTAGGACTAGAACTGGATATAAAAGTGTCAACGGATGACTTCTTTGCTTTTAAAACTGGAAATCCTCAACTCGCCTTAGAGAGAGGTGGAATAAAGAAAGATTCAGAGAAAACACGAGCCGAAAACCCAATACTTCTTCAATTTCTTGCTGATTCACCCGAATCTCTAGAAAAAATGAATAGTTCGCTAGAGAAGAATGGAGTTCCATTACTCAAACGATCGCGAGAGAATAGTTGGGGTATAAGTACAAACTTTCTCGATCCTGACGGTAACAAGCTTTCTATAGTGTACATGCATAAGTAGCTTTCCAACCGTTGCGCATGCCAACTACACAACTACTATTTCTTTATTGATTCTTTTATTGACTTATATGTAAGGCTTATATCATTCCCTTCGAGAAGGGTATTTTTATATTTTCCCGCTTCTTTAATAAGATATCTTTGCCAATTTAAGAAATTCTTTCGTTGTTGAGGGGTTTTACCAAAGGGATTAATTCTTCTAGGGCTTTGGAGATTTAGTAACAATTCTTCTTCTGTTTTTCTTAAAAGAAATATTTTATCAAAGTATTTATAGCAATCAGTAATATTTTCTGATGAACCACAGAGTATGGCATTAGGGTTGCTACTAAGAAATTTAGTCAGAACATTTGTATTCCAGTACCATCCATACTTGGCATACCATTCATCGCCAGTTGCTTCATGCTCAGTTACTAAACCAAGTAGTTTTCCAGATTTGAATTCTTTCCATTCACACAACCCCGCAATACTATCAGTATCAAAAAAAAGCATATCCTTCTGATTATTCGCATACTCAACTAATGTTGTTTTTCCAGAACCTGGTGTACCAGTTACTAAAATTTTCATAATTGAATTATATATGATTTGAATATTTAATCTGAAATATCACTAAGTGCATTAACCCATTCGATTTTGTCTGTTGTTGATAAATAGAAATCAATTTCTACTTGTGCTTCTTCTTCCATAACTTGAGAGAGATGTTTATGTAGGAAGTTTTTCATGAGGTCATTAGGGCAGAGAAATAGAATTGCCGGGAACGGGTGCCCTGTTCTCTCCTGCCAAGTATTGGCATCGTAGTATTCAATATACTGCTCAATCTTTTTGCGGATCATGAATCGAGGTGTACCGTCATCAATAATCTCTAGAAAATAACGCTTGATAGCTTTACCTTCTCGGGCTATATAGGCGTCAGGTCGGTTGTAGGGCAAGTAGTAATGAGTTGAGAGGTCAGTTTTAGTAAAGAAGCTGAGCTTTTCATCAGTGACTGTTTTGAGTAAATCCAGATAAAAGTTAGCAAGTAGTACAGAATGGTCAATGAGTCTTTGGGAGCGAGTTTTTTCTCGGTAGACACGTTTCATCAAGAGTTTGTCATTGACAGGTGGTTGACCAAGCAGAAAGGTTTTACTTTTGGTGAGTAAGTAGTAGATGGCAGGTTTGGTGTTTTCTTTTAGTTTGGTTGAGTAGTGGCGGCCGATGATGGTTTTGTCTGTTAAGTCTTTGAGCCAGGTGTTGATGCGTTTGGTGTCTTGGTGATTGAGGAGAGTTTGCAGTTGTTGGCGGTTAAGAAAGCGGAAGCGATAGAGAAGAATAAGTATTTCGAGTTGTTTGGGAGTGATGGTGATATCCATAGGTGGTTAAGCTATGGGCAGTATATATAACTACGTATAGTATATCATTCCCACCCTTATTTATAAGGGAATAGAGGTAAAAATAAAAAAGACAAATCCCAATATATCAATCTAAACTATCACTTTCGTTGTCCTAACCAGCTAGGTCAACTTTCTATCTAAAGAAACTAAAGATTTAAAAGCAAAATATACAGTTGAAGCAGTCAATATGTGCCACAGAAAATGAGTTCCAATTGGAAAGTAACTACAGACGGTATTATCAAGCGTTCTACATATCACGGCCACCAGATAGCAAACAAACATCCATACCAAGTAATCTTTGATCTTGTTTTGAGCATTTACTATATAAATTACTCCTGAAAGTAAAAATAGATTTACAACATGTCGTACCGATCCGTTCAGTACTGTAGGAAACATGATCGACATAGCAATTTGTAAACCAAGAAAGCCAAGAGTCACAAGGGCTGGAAGATACTTATTTGTAGTTAGTCTTTTAACTAACTGATAAAGGTAGAGCAAGAAGAAGGCAAAAATTGGCAGGAAGTCCATCGCATGAGCAAATGGAGTTCTGACACTATGCCATGCGGAGCTACCAATCCCGATAACTAAAATTATGAGGGCGATTACCTTATACGCTGTCCCAAGTTTGAATTTCACAATTAATCTGTACGCCAAAAGCGCCGCGATGAAAAAAGCTAAATTACTGAACAAGTTAATAGGTTCGCTAAGGAGAGAATTTCCTACACGCTCACAATACTCAACTACTGATTGGGAGTACACATTCTGCATTAATAAATTATATAGGAATTAAACTACGGAAGAATAGCTCCGCTAGCGGATGGTCTTGTTATTGGCTTTTGTTCTACCCTTTGAGGTGTTCTTGTTACTACGCTTGGCGTATCTTTCCACTCTTTGGTATATAAATCGCGAGATGACTGAATAACTTTAAAGACTTTATCCTGATCATAGTCAATCCTCACTGGAATAGTCGTACCTGAGAATGGCTCCTCTGGGTTAAGTGCTCCAAGTCTCATATAGAAGTGGTAGGACGGAAGACTCGCAATCTCTCCTTGTTCTATATAGGGTCTGAACTGTGGCAAGATCATGCGTTCATCCTCTGGGTTAGCTGTTCTAAAACAAATAACTGTACCAGTATTGGCTAGAGTTACATTTACGAGAGATGTATCTTCCAGTTGGGAAGTCGTTTGGTGAGCAAGGATTGCACCTAATCTGTATTTACGAGCTTCAGAGAGGATCTGAGCGAACGCAGGAGTGGCGAAGTTTTGGAATTCATCCACATACAAATAAAAATCTTTCCTATCTTCTTGCTTCATACGAGCACGTTTCAAGGCAGCCAACTGGATCTTTGCCATGATTAAGACTCCAAAGACACTTGAATTGTCTTCTCCGATCTTACCCTTGGATAAATTGCACAAGAGTATTTTTCCTTCGTTTAGGATAGTGTCAAAGTTAACGGTCGATTTACCTTGCTCAAGTATTCGCTTTGCTGTTGGCGAGAATAAGAAACGTCCGATCTTATTCGTAATAGGTGAAATCATCTTCACCTTTTGGTAATCACCGGCTTTGGCAAATTCAAACTTCCAGAAGTCTAAGAGGTTTTCATCTTTGAGTCCTCTGACTACTCCCTTTCTGTAAGAGGTATTTATCAAAAGTTTATAAACCGTAAACAAAGTAGCATCCGGTACAGTGAATGCTGTATGAATAGTATTCCTCAAAATATATTCCATTCTTGGGCCTGAATACTTATCGGTATAGATTTTGTGGAAGACCGAGATAATGCTTTCAGCGATAAACTCTTTTTCTCGAATAGCATCCTCTGAATTTAAACCAGGAGTAAGTTGTAGCAAGTTAATCCCCATAGGATAGCTAATATCGTCAGGGTTAAAGTAGACCACATCTTGTAGACGATTCTCAGGAATAATTGATAACGCTTGTTCAATCAAATCACCGTGGGGATCAATCAGACAGAGGGGCCGGTACCCTGTAAACTAGACGTAGTGTCCGAGGTTTGAAACAATAATAAAACGTTTCATGCGAAAGGAGCTCATCTATGCCAGCAGGAAAAATTACACCACCGGAAATCCGGGAACAAATCTT